>Ga0181529_10000556_pt1 | contig 53632 bp, 38 predicted proteins | sample PEATcosm2014_Bin_36_FD_119763 | JGI IMG/M metagenome (GOLD analysis project Ga0181529, IMG submission 119763) | Peatland microbial communities from MTU Mesocosm Facility, Houghton, MI, USA - PEATcosm2014_Bin10_30_metaG | ecosystem: Environmental > Terrestrial > Soil > Wetlands > Peat | place...
ATTGCGCAGCAGAATCTTGCGACCAATGGAAAGCCAACTACGGGGGCAAGTCTGGGAAGCCTGCAGAGTTTATTTGCGGAACTTCCGTCGACAGAATATACGGCGATCACTCAAGGGCAAGCGGCCAGCGTAGCCAACTATCTGGATATAACCGCGGTAAGTGGTGTCGTCGGCGGCTATCTGACGAATGCCGGGTTGCCGCAGACGTTTTTCCGATATAACCCGCAGTTCAAAGACGTGTATGTGGTGGGCAACTACGGACAAACCACGTGGAACGGTCTGAAGCTGGAAGCTGTGCATCGTGAGCGCCACGGGCTCTACCTGCAGGCCAATTACACCTTCAGCAAGGGCTTTACCAATGCCGCGGCCGAGGCACAGGACAACCAGCAGCAATTTACGACGGCTTTCCGCGACAACTTGAACCACGCACTGGACCGGCAGTTGTCCCCGCTTGATGCCACTCACGTCATTCTTGCCAACGGATTGTATGAACTTCCCTTCGGTCGCGGCAAGCTGTTCCTGGGAAAATCGAACAACATCGTGGATAACATTATTGGCGGCTGGCACCTGAATGGCATTTTCGACTTCACAACAGGCAGGCCGGTCTCGATTACAACGGGTTATCAACTGCTGAATCAAAATGCTGCCAGCGTGCCGAACTTCGACCATTCCTTTCACAACCTAAGCCATGCAACGAAGAACCTGACAACGTCGACGGCAACCTTCACCACGGCGAGTGCGATCGGAGCGGCATTCAGCACTCCAGCTCCCGGTCAGTTCGGGAACTTTACGGAGCAGAACGTGCATGGGCTTTGGTATACGAATCTCGATGCCGGTCTATATAAGGCATTCAAGATAAAGCTGTGGGGAGAAGACACCCAGATCCAATTGCGTGGGGATTACTACAACGTCCTCAACCATACAAACTTCGTAACCCCATCGATAACCACAACCTCCGGAACCATTGGAAATGTCACCAAGTCGGATCCAGGGCGCATTGGTCAACTGTCTGCAAAGTTCACTTTCTAGCCTCGGCTGAAACATTCGCTGAGGAAGGCACCTTCATGGCGATGGCTGGCCGCACATGCCGGCCGGCCATCGCAACATTCAAAAGGGGGACATCAATCCATGCAACTTGGTAGAAGAGGATTTATTGCTACGATGGGTGCGTTGGCCGGGGCGAAGCTTGCCAAAGCAGCCTCATTCAGCAGTCAGGATCAGGCAAAGCCGGCGGATGCAAGACAGCCGAGCGGAGATCGTTTCAGGAAGGTTGATGAGATTATCAGCGCCGAATATGCCAGAGACGGGGTGGCGAGCATTACTGTCGGCCTCGTGGATGGAGCAGATCTGGTCTGGTCAAAGAGCTATGGACTGGCAAGGATCGAAGACCAGCAGGCGGCGAATGTAGACAACATCTACCGCATCGGTTCTATTACGAAGCAGTTTACAGCGATCGGGTTTCTACAGCTCGTCCAGAAAGGGACGCTGCATCTCACCGATCCGGTTGAGAAGTACGTGCCGGAGATCAGCGTTGTTTCAGGCAGGCCCTCTTACAGTCCGCCGATCACGTTAGTTCAACTAGCGACACATACGTCGGGACTCGACCGGGAGCCGGCAGACGCGAATGTGTATACAGCCGGGCCCGTAAAGAATTGGGAGCAGACGCTGTTTACAGCTCTGAAGCATACAAAATATCTTTACGAACCCGGCACGCGACAAAGCTACTCCAATCTCGGATATGCGATTCTCGGCGTGGCTGTGGGGCGAGCTGCCGGTCTGCCATACATAACGTATGCAAAGCAGAACATTCTGGACCCTCTGGGGCTGAAGAATACCCAATTTGAGCTGGATTCAGTTTTGCTGCCAAGGCTGACCCATGGGTACGAGGATCACAACGGCAAGCCGGACGGGGCCGATTCGGCCAGGGAGTTGCAGACTGGTCGAGGCTACAAAGTCCCCAATGGAGCGCTATTCACGACCGTGGAGGACCTTAGCAAATTTGTGTCCTTCGAGCTCGGCCATGACCCCAAGGCATTGCTGGATGCCGCATTTTATGAAGACATTCACAAGAGAATCTTCTCGGACGATGAAAACCTGGGTGGCGGCTATGGAATCGGTTTCCAACTGATCCGCAGGAGCAATCTGATTCTGGCCGGACATAGTGGCTCTGTCGCCGGCTATACCGCTGGGGCCTACTACAACAAGAAAGCCTCCTTGGGCATCATCTACCTGCGCAACTACGGACGGCCACTGCGGACAAGCGCTCTATTTGATATCGCGGAGGTGTTTGTTTAAGAGCCAGCGGCGCCATTCCTGATTCGGCTCTCCGAATGTGTCATGGGGATCCGCATGGATATTCCATGGGCCCAGTTTATGGCAAGACCCATCTGATGACGGGTTCTCCACGGTCTCGCTGGCGGAAATCGGACCGCCAGAGCACAGCAGAATTTCAATCAAACCCCTTTCACTTCCCCACGAATTTTAGTTGGAGTCTTGCCATGCGCTCGCTTCTCGCATTCTGGTGTGCCATTTCGTTCGCAGCTATCCATGCGACTCCTTTTGCGCTCGGCCAGGACGTGGGATCGGAACGGCTTCGCAGCCTGCTGAAGGCCACTCCGGATCTCGCGCTCGAATCCACAGAAGTGTCTGTGGATCCCTCGATCGCCCTGATCGGCATTTCTTCCGTGGCTGCGGACCAGCAAGAGAATCTCTACGTGATCCATCGACCCGATGCGGGCGACCCGATTGTCGTGTTGGACCGTTCCGGCCACCTTCTCCGCTCCTGGGGCAAGGGGATGTTTCATGTCCCGCACAGCATCCGCATCGATGCGGCGGGCGCTGTCTGGGCGATCGACGCAAACACCTCCACGATCTATAAGTTCACTCCGCAGGGGAAGAAGCTGCTTGAGATCAATGTTGGAGGTGTGCCCGATACGGCCCAGGAGTTCTGCGGCGCCACCGACATTGCGTTTGCGAAGAACGGGCACTTGTTCGTTGCCGACGGCTATTGCAATGCCCGGGTAATCGAATACGACACGAATGGAAAGAAGCTAAAGGAATGGGGTTCGCACGGATCGGGTCCCGGCGAGTTCCAGTTAGTTCACTCCATTGCAATCGGGCCGGACGGGAACGTTTATGTAGCGGACAGGGAAAATGGACGGATTCAATGGTTTGACCAGCAAGGGAAGTTCCTCGGGCAATGGAAGTATGGAGGTCAATTGCACAGCCTGGCGTTCACGAAGAGCGGAGATCTTTATGCGGTGCTACACCCGAAGGGCGTGGCCCCGGAGAAAGAGTCGTATCTGGTCAAGATTGACCGCTCAACCGGAGCTCTCATTGGTAAATATGCGGTCCGATCGCATGAACTAGGAATTGCCCCGGACGGCACTCTGCTGCCCGCGACGAGGAGCAATCAACTTCTGCTTCTGAAACAGCGGCAATGATTCAGATGGAACAACCAAATGAGTTTCGTTCTAAAGCACTCCTGACCGATGGATGGCACCGCATGATGGATAACGTCGGCACTCCCAGTCAAGACACTGTCAGCGCCGGCGCGGTCAAGCGCTTCCGGCTCCTGCGGGCGATTTCGCTGCCCTTGTACGTCCTGGGATCGCTGGGTATAGGGCTCTCACTCGGCGCTATGTTCCCGAAAAGTCCTCTTGTAAATGCGCTCTATCTGAGCGGCACGTATTTCCCACGCTTCATTGTCACCGTCGCAGCGTTGCTTGTATTTCACCTGCTTGCTGCTGCCACAGCAAAACTGATTCTGCAGCATCGCGAACGCGCCGGCACTTTTCTCACCCAGATCGTAGTTCTCTATGTGGTGATGGGCATCGTGTCCCTGATTTATGCACTTCTGTGGCTCGCTTATCTTTCGCATCTTCCGTTGGTCGCCCGGGGTGCAAGCCCGCTACCGGGCATGGGAGGCGCGCACCAGCTTCTCGGGACCTTCTCCCATGTTTTGTCGCAGCAGCCCTTGCTTCAGGTGCTTGCAGCGGGAGCCATAACCGGCTGGTTGACGGCCAGCTTCGTTCAACTCCGACCGGCCGCCTGTGCCTTTATCATTGCCGGGGATCGCATCCTTTTGGTGTTTCGCAAACTTCTTTGGTACTACCCCATCATGATCGGCTGCCTGGCAATCGGAATTCCATCGAAGTTCGGTCATCGCGGGCTCGCGCTGTATGGTCAATGCGCACTATGGGACATGATGGTTATTGTTGTCTGGTGCGGGGGCATAGTCGTTTTCTGCAAAGCGGTCACGAAACGCACATGGAGACAGATCCTCTCGTATTACGGGACTGTCTGGCCGGCCGGCTTCGGCACCGGTGGTTCCTATGACACGCTTGCTGTGAACTTGATCTCCGCAGAAAGAGATCTTGGACTAAGGCCCGAAATTGCAGAGATCTCCATCGTCTTCGGCACCGTCTTAAACAAGAATTGCGCTGGGATGTCTGCCTTGATCGTCACCGTGATCACCGCAAAGCTGCTCAATGTTCCACTCTCCTTGCTGGAGATCGCCTGCTTGATTCCTCCTGTCGTCATCCTCAGCCTGGAGTCGCCTGGCATACCCGGTGGCGCTGGATACTTCATGTCGCCCATTATCGCCGCGCTGCTTCATGTGCCCAATCCCGTCCAGTGGGTGGCTACCTTCATCGCCTTTTACAGCGGGGTGGTCCCAATGTTCAGCACTGCCGGAAATACCACAAATGACGGGGTCATCGGTGCGATTCTCGAGGACCGCTTTCATCGTGACAGGCTGGCGGCCAACATCGCTAACGATAGAGTATTGCTGCAAGATGCGGAGAGCTAGAGCATGAAAAGACTGATCGGCACCGTCCTGGCTTTCGTCGGCGGCTGGTTCCTGGTGGCGCCACAAGCGAGGCTCGGCTTGCAGGAACTGCGCTGGATGTCACGTCACACATTTCCCGGCGAAGCCCTGGCCGGTTCACTCCTGGTTGCGATCGGATATCTCTTGATAGGCACTATACATACTGAATGAGTTGCATAAAGCCCGCGTCCATATGTAATTGCTGGTGACAGTGGAAGAGGGTGGCACCGGGATTGTCCGCAATGAAATCAACTTCGATACTCCCATAGGGATCGAGCCGAACCGTATCCTTCACGATGCCCGATGTTGCTATGCCATTGACGCTGACAAGCTCAAAACTATGCCTATGGAGATGGACTGGATGGCTGTCACCGCTCGCATCGTAGAATGCCAGGCGGTAGCGATTTCGCCTCTTCACTTCGAGGGAAGGGGTGTTCGGAAAGGACCTGCCGTTGATCGTCCACCGTTCTGCATCGGTGCTGTCGTCGATGACCTTCTGAAAAACCATAGGAAATGTGCTTTCAGGAACAGGATGACAGGATGCGCCTTCTGGTTGCCAAATAAGAGGTAGCTCCAGTCGGATTTCGCTGGATCACTCCACTGGGCGGCGCCTCGTTTTCCCGCATACTCAATCGGCATACCCAACCCAATCGAGCGTTCGCTTTCGTTGGTGGAACCCAGTATCCATACTCCTGGTGAATTCATTTCGACCATGGCGTCGACTCTTTCGGCAACGCCAAGGGAGATGGTGCTGACTGCCGAGGAAACGGGAACCGGATTGCCATCGAGTGCCAGGATATGGAATTGATGACGGGGGAGGGCGAGTTCCACGTTTTCAGTTGCGCTCGCATTTAGCAAATGAAAGAGCACACGTTGCCCCTGCTGCACGCGAAGAGGCTCAGCCGCAGAGAACACCTTATCGTTGAAAGAGGCATGACGATAACTGATTTCGCAAGTCTCACGTGGACCGGTTTGAGTCAGCATCGGACCCCAGTGATGGACCGCCAAGAAGACCTCGTGATCATAGGACCCGGTATTCGTCTTCGATTCTATGTACAGAAAACCAAACTGTCCTGAGTATGTGGCGCGTGTGAGATCCCCGCCAGCCGCCGCGTGGGAGTGATACCAGCGACTGCCCGCAGGTCGCGGAGTGAAGCTGTAACGGCGTTGGCCTCCGGGAGGAATCATCGGAGACGGTGGCCGCACAGGCGCTGCGATCCTTCTTCCGTCATGCGGAGAGGCGCGGATGGTGCAAGTCCGGCATCGCGGAAGGGATCGCGCGCCCCCGCAGATACATCCATGAAGGACTGCCGGAAGGGCCGACTTGGACGGAAGTGCAGCGGTTGCTCGAAGGCATCCAGGGCAAGAGCGCGTCCGCTCGCCTACCGCCATATAAACCAGCTCTTTTGTGAGAGGGTCGAGTACACCAGGCTCGATCATCACCTGTTTGACGCTCGCCCACGTCCGCTCAAGAAGGCTGGGCTGGTTTGCCAGAGCGCGCCAGAAATTGTTTACAAACTCTGATTTACGGGTGGCACGGATATCGTCGAACACGGTTCTTACAGCTGGGACTGCTGAGATTTCCTCATTGCTCCAGAGCTTTACGGTAGACACCTAGTTATCCTCCAACTGCAATGATAAAGAAAGGGTCACTGCTCCTCTCCAGCCGAAGCTGTCCTACGAACTCCTGGTTGGCGGCACAACCGGCAGACCCCTGGCGCGCCATGCATGAAATCCGCCAACCAAGTCCGTCGCGCGCCAGAGCCCGAGATCGTGCAGAGTCGCAGCCGCGAGGCTTGAGGTATAGCCTTCGGAGCAGAACACGATCACCTGGAGGTCATGATCGGTCGCGACCGGCAGCCGCGCACTAGATGCCGGGTCGAACCGCCACTCGAGCACGTTACGTTCGACAATCAACGCGCCCGGGATGCTACCCTCGATGGCACGCTGGCCTTGGGGACGAATATCGACGAGCAGCGCTTCTGTTGTTGCTACCGCCTCATAGGCTTCATCCGGAGATAGCCTTCGCAAGCGCGCACGAGCCGTTGAAAGCATGTGCTCAACTGTCAAGGCGCCGTTCCCGATCGCGGGTGTTCGCCTTTGCGCGTGCCACTCCTGATCAAGCATCTCACCCCGCTCCTCCGCGTGTTCGCGCGGAACCAGTCGATTCCCATCCAGCTCGTACTCGTTCATCTCGCTAAGCGGAGGCGAATAGGCGTGAATGCTAATGGCCGGCGCGAGGGAAGCATTACGGACGTCATGCGCGTAATCGGGACCGAATGCGCGAGGCTGGCCTTGATGTATCACAATGCCTTGCAAACCAGGACGATGCTCCTCAAGAATTCCGGTCGCTACGACGAAGGCTCCCGCGGACTCCCCGTGGTCGTGGAATCCGGTGGATTGGCCGGGCAGCCAGCTGATCACCCAAATGTCGTGGTCCTGACCGTGGTACAGCCGCTCATACCAGCGCCCTTCGGTGCGGAGCCGCACCCGATCCATCCATCCATCAGAAGACGCGAACTGGGAGGCGATGTTGGCGAGTTCCTGAGGCGTTCTTAAGATTGCGCCGGATCTTATTGACGTGCTGCTGCCCTCACGAGCAAGTCGTTCCTCTGTTGCGAGTTGCATAGGATTTCTCCAGAACTGAACCGTCGCAAACAAGTCCGGGCAAGGATGCCGGCTCGTTGACGGATACACAGGCAAACGATGGGAGTAATTCGGATGAGGCTTGGAGAAGGCGTTTCAGAAATATCTGAGAATGTCGCGGCTCACCGAACGAGAGGTTGGTCGCAGCAACAACAATGAAGCAGGAGAAGCGCCATGTTTTGACGCTAGCATGGCTTGAAGATTCAGGTCAATGTTTGAGCATCCCACAAAGGTGTTGCACCGACCCGTTGAGACCACCGGACTTTACAGACATTTCGGAGATGGACGGCGTTCAACTGCTACAAAGCCGTCGTCGGCGATTCAGAACTCGTGCTAGCATTTTGTCATGCGCTCCTATCTTTTGATTCATCGCCTTTCGTGTTGTTCCACACACATGGGCAAAGGATCGTTCATAGGGCGGCGCGTCTAGCCAGAACTATCAAGATTCTTAGAGCAGCATGATGGCCCACGATGATGTCTGTCTCGTGGGCCGTTTCTCGTTATGTGGCCAATCTCCTGAAACAAGATCTGTCGTCCGAGTGACTCACTGAAAATGAAGCGTCTGCTATTTGCCCTTGCCGTCGTCATTCCGCCTACCGTCTGCGTTGCTCAGCAGAATAGCGATTCATTCCTCAATCGGTATCAGGCCCGCGTAACGGCGACACAAGCTGTTCAGCCGCATTGGGTCACACCCTTGGTCACGGTGACGCCGCGGCTTGAGCAGGAAGTTCGTGCGGATTTTGTACGCCAGCGCAACAACCAGGACTTCAGTACCTGGAACCTTGGTGGCAGCAAAGGGCTGGAACTCATTCCCCAGCGGCATGTTGAGCTAATATTCAACGTTCCGCCCTTCTTCGATCACACCCAGCCCAAGCAGAAGGACGGCTTTGGAGATATTTCTTTCCTGGCAAAGTACCGCCTCATCTCCCGCAATGAGGAACATGGGAATGGGATTGTGACGGCATTTCTCGGAGCAACGGTGCCGACCGGAAAGAACGGCAATGGAAGTTGCTGTGCGGTCGTGACGCCCACGCTGGCTGTAGGCAAAGGGTTTGGGCAGTTCGCGGTCACGTCAACCGCTGGCGGCTCTCTCCCAATCTCCAACTCAGTTGGACTTGGGCACACTATCGCATGGAACAACGCAATCCAATACCGAGTCGGAAAGACTGGCCGATCCCGCTTCTTGTGGCCTGAGGTCGAGTTCAATAGCAGCTTCTATAAGGGCGGAGCAAATGATGGCAAGTCGCAGGCATTCGCGACACCAGGCCTCATCATCGGGCGCATTCCTCTGCACAATCGGACCGGACTAACCTTTGGAGCCGGGGAGCAGATCGCACTGACCCACTTTCACACCTACAACCACTCCTTGATACTCACCATTCGCGTTCCCTTTTAGCGTTCATAACGTCCCGCCGCCTAGACGGCGGAATCGGGCAGGGCTAAGGATCGACTCCTCTCGCGCCCGATCAATTCGGAACCCGCGCTTCGGCGTCTAGACTCACCGACGTTCAACCGGCTCAGGTTCAGCCCCGGAGGTCTTTAATGGGATGGTCCGCCGCTTTTTGCCCAGCAGGTGGCTGGGTTATAAGGAGCGGAGGAGACTGCCATGGAACTATTTACGCTGGGTATAGATTTGGGGAAGACGACGTTTCATGTGGTAGGCATGAACACGCGGCGAGGTCGTGGTGAGGAAGCGGTTTACGCGGACTCAACTGTTGCACTTCACGGCGAACCTGAAGGTGGAGTTGATCGGCATGGAAGCGTGCGGCGGTTCGCATTTCCTGGGTCGAGTTGTATCGTCTAAACACTTCGGGCGCTTGTACAGCACGCCAATGCCGCTGGGGTGACCCACTTTAGAGTGGGTCCAGTTGATTTTATTGATAGAACCATTAACTTTAAGTGCTACCCGTTCCCTTTGATGTCACTTAGAGTACAGAAATACACCATGGATCTCGCTCATCAGATCTTTCGCTTCCGTTGTTGTCGCTCGGCGCTAGCTGTCTTGGTAAGGGTGTGTCCGTAGCTTAGAGCGGCTGCGTCTTACTGTTGCTTGGTCCCCAAGCGTCTGGAAGCGGGAATCATGCTCTAGGACAAGAACGTTTCCTTCTGACTAACTCTATATCCGACCATTGCTCTTCGGAGCTGAACGTTTGCGCGCTATCTGGCGCCAGCGTATGACACCGGTTCGTGCATGGCCGAATGCTCGGGTCAATCAGAGCGTCGTCCTCGCGTGAGTGTGGTGCATCGCAGGATTTACGGCCATTTGCTCCCAACGTCCGGTTGACTTCAATTCCAGGACATGGAGAAGCGCCTTCCACATCACCACACCCCATGCGAAGGCTACGGGGTCAAGAAGGGTACCGCTCCACGTACGACGGGCCAAAAGACAGTCAGTCAAACTCTAGGAGACAATCATGTTTGCTCAACCCTTTTCGAGGCCGGCGACAGCGAAGAAGATACGTTTCTTCCTGCTGACCGCACTGTGCGCTGTTTTGACGACCGCAACGGCCCTTGCCCAAGTTGAAAACGGAATCATCACCGGCTTGGTGAGGGATCCTTCCGGCGCTGCGATCAACAAAGCGCAAGTGACCCTGCTCGACACAGCCACCGGATTGACAACCGTCACCTCGAGCAACGGAGAAGGTCTTTATGTTTCTCCGCCCCTTACCCCTGGCACCTACGACGTCAAGGTTGAGGCCCCGGGGTTCAAGGCAACGGTCGAGCATGTAAGCCTCGAAATCGCGCAGCGTATTACCGCGGATGCGGTCCTGACGGTCGGAGCAGCTTCCGAAACTGTCGATGTTCAATCATCTCCCGCTTCGCAACTCGATACTGATACGTCGACCATCTCCGATGTCCGCAGCGAACAGGCGGTCCATGATCTTCCTCTCAACGGCCGCAACTTCGCCGAGCTGCTGGGTCTGAGCGCGGGCGTTATTCCGGCGAACCCCCAGGCCACCACCGTTACTATCAGTGAGTCGCGTCAGCAAGCCGACTTCTCCACCAACGGACTGGGCTCAACAGACAATCGCTTCCTCTTTGACGGTATCGCCGACAACCAGAATCACAGTGGGAATGGGGCCATTATCTTCCCGCCAGTCGATGCTCTGGAAGAGTTCCGTGAAGAAAACGTCGATGCGGATGCACGCTATGGGCGCACCGACTCTGGCACCGTCAACGTGATCTATAAATCCGGCACCAACCACTATCACGGAGAGGTCTTCGACTTTTTCCGCAACTCTGTTCTGGATGCCAAGAACTACTTCGATCAGACTAAGCCGGGTTTCCGCCTGAACTCCTTCGGCGCAACCTTCGGCGGTCCGCTCTTTCACACAAAAGACCCCAGGACCTTCTTCTTCGCCGATTACGCCGGCCAACGCGAAAGCCAGGGCCTGACTTATATCGATACCCTGCCGGTTTGGGGACCGCAAGGCGTCGGTGACTTCTCTCTGTACCCAAACATAGTCGCTGATCCAATCACCGGGAAGCCCTTCGCGGGGAACTATATCTCGCCATCCTATCTTGCAGGTCTGCAAACTCAGTATGCCAGCCAGGGCTATAACGCTCAGGTGGCCCAGAACGTAGTCGCACTGTTCTCTTCCGTCACTCCCAATATTCCGGGTGCCACCACAGCCAATAATTTCAGGTATAACCCGCAGCGCATCGATAACTCCAATGCCTTCGACGTGAAGGTGAACCGTCAGTTCAGCGAAAAGGACAGCGGCTTCGTTCGTTTCAGCTATGAGCTGGACAACCTGGTTCAACCCGGAATCCTTCCGAATCCCTTGGAGGGCGGAGCCACCTACGGTTACGAGCATGAGCCGGCCTATCAGTCGGTCCTGAGTGAAACTCACATCTTTTCACCGAGCCTGCTGAACACCTTGCGCTTCGGCTGGTCACGCCTCTTCATTACGACGAAGAACTTCGATGCAGGGAAAAACTATCCCACCGTACTTGGCATCCCCGGGATTATCGTTCCGAACGATTTAACCCATACCGATGGATTGCCGATTTTTTCTACTGGTACCGTAACCCAGATCGGCGATCCGAGCAACGTCCCCGACCAGCTTGGCACCAACAACTATGAGGAGACCGACTCGGTCAACCTAGTCCGCGGCAAGCACTCTCTGGAGTTTGGTGCGGATATATACCGCCTACAGTATGACGTGTATATGGATAACGACGAGCACGGTCTTTTCTCCTTCACCGGAAACTACACCCAGGCCACAGTAAACGGCAAGAAGCAGGCCGGTCTCGGATTGGCTGATTTGCTGGTTGGGGCTCCCGCCTCGGGAATTTATTCGCACGAGGCCGGAACCCGCGGCGCTCGGCAATTCGACCTGGGCTTCTATGCGCAGGACAACTACAAGGCGAGCGACCGCCTGACGTTGAATCTCGGCCTGCGCTATGACAACTTCCTGGGCTGGCCCTGGACAGAGGTGCAAAACCGCATGTACCAGTTTGAGCCTGCCCTGTCGACGACGCAGGTCTTTCAGGTTGGCACTAACGGCATTCCAAGAAGCGGCGCCAAGGGCAACAACACCAACTTCGAGCCAAGGGTTGGATTCGCATACAGTGTGACCCGGAAGACAGTCTTCCACGCCGGTTTTGGCATCTACTATGGCGCGCCCTCCGTTATCGATACGTCGACGCTGCTTCAGAATGCGCCTGCGATCGACTACTACGCGTACACCAATCCCGGCTTTGGCGCCGCTGCAACTTCAACCAATCCTGGCTTCCTCTGGTTGTCAAACGGTTTTGTTCACCCTACACCAACCACCAACGCGCCTCAACTTTCGCCGCTGAATGCACTCGATCCCAACAACGCTAAAAATCCGTATACCGAGCAATTTCACGCCAGCGTTCAGCAGGAGATCGGGTCTGCCAGTCGGATCACGGTCTCCTATGTTGGGAACGTGGCCCGGCACCAGCTAGGAACATACTCCATCAACCAGCCCACGCCCGGAACGTCGACGACGACGCTACAGGCTCGCCGGCCGTATACCTACTTCGGGAACATCAGCCAGCAGCGAAGCAGCCAAACCTCCAACTACCACAGCCTGCAGATCACAGCGGACCGTCGCACCAAGGACCTGAACTTTCAGTTCTCCTACACCTACAGCCACGCCCTGAGCGCTGGAGTCAACCAGAACTATTACAACCCAGCGGCCGACTATGGGAATTCGAGCGTCGATATTCCCAACCGCTTTGTCGGCAGCGTAACCTATGCGCTGCCGTTCCAGGGGGCAGGCTGGTATAGGCCCGCCGTCCAGGGATGGCAGTTCAACGCGATCCTGGTCTACGCCGACGGCAGTCCCTTCTCCGTGTCGGCAGGTTCCAATACCCTCAACAACGGCGCCACATCCAGGGCCACCCTGCTTCCTGGCTTTGGCAATGGATCGTTGCCGTCAGGCAAGCGCACCGTCAGCCAGTGGTTCAACACCGCGGCGTTTGCCAACCCCGGCGCGCAGCAGTGGGGGAACTCCGGCCCCAATATTCTTCAGGGTCCGGGCACCAAGAATATCGACTTCTCGGTCTTTAGGAATATCAAGCTGATTGAAGGGTCCAGCCTGCAACTGCGTAGCGAATTTTTCAACATCTTCAACACTCCGCAGTTCAACAATCCGGCCGCCTCGGTCGGAACTCTAAACACCACGACGAACACATACTCAAATGGCTTTGGCAGTATCACCTCCGCGGGTTCTCCGGTGACGCTGCAACGGATCTCACGCGAGATTCAACTCGCCGCAAAGATCACGTTTTAGGAGGTCGGGCGGGCATAGTCAGGAACGGGCCTGCAACTTGATTTGCGATAAGCTCCGAAAAGCCCGAATGCCAGCAGCAGGTCGAACGGCAGCCGTGAAGGATCAAACACCACCTCCACTGCCTCGGCATGACCAGTGCGATCTGTATACGGCTCCTCATGAGTCGGGTGCTCCAAGTCACCTTTCCAATTGCGAGTTTCCAAGCAGATTAGATAGACACAAACGAACTATCGAAAGGAATGCCAATGATGATGCGTCGTCTAATGCCGGCTCTTATCGTAGCCCTCATGATATCTCCGCTGTCCCACGCCCAAACCTCGACCTGGACACCTGACAAGGCCCATAGCGGTGTTGATTTTTCAATCCTTCACCTCAACCTCTCCAATGTGCGGGGCCACTTTACTCTGAACAGCGGCGAGGTGATCTGGGACGAGGCCGACATAACCAAGTCCAAGGTCAACATCACCATAGACTTGACCAGCATTGATACCAACAACAGCATGCGCGATGGCGATCTGAAAAGCGACGCTTTCTTCGACACGGCGAAGTTTCCGACGGGTACCTTTACAAGCACGTCGATCACGAAGTCTGCGGGTGGCCTGAACATCGCGGGCAACCTGACCATTCATGGCATCACCAAGCCGGTTACATTGCAGGTAGAGGGCCCTAACGGCCCGGTCACCGGTATGGACAAGAAGCTGCATAAGGGCTTTTCGGCCACTGCGACCCTTGATCGTACGGCTTTCGGACTTGGTCTCAAATATCCCTCGACCATCATCGGAAATGATGTGAAGCTGACGGTCGACCTCGACCTGGCGCAGCAGTAGCTTTGCGGCTGAGGTGACGAACTGCTCTCCATCGTCGCGAGAACGCTGAATGTCTCATAGGGCCCAATCGCCTCAGGCTGAATGGGTCCTATGATCGATGTCAGGCGTGTCTTATTGAAAAAGGGAGTTCGATGTCGACCCGAAACCCAGCGGGACCGCGGCAAATTTCACAATGGAAAGCCGACGATCCGACATTATGAAGTAAATACGCAGATACAACACAAACTTGAACAAATTGCGGATATCTCCAAACCTAATCGGACGTGCATTGAAATCTGCTGGCAGGCATGCCGTTTCCGAAACAAGGTGCATCCTCTCCATCTTCGATGGTCGGCCAGCTTCTGCTCGAGCCCCCGAACCGTCGGCGTCGACCACCCCGCATAGAGATAAGGATCGTCTTCGTTGAGGTCGACGGCAGAAAAGCTGGGCTGTCGGGGCCGGTGACAAAGTTCGTCGACCAAAAATGCGGAGCCTCAAGGGAGTCTGTCGTGGGATCAGGACCTTCTCCGATGTGACGCTCGCGTTCTAAGCGCCAATCTTCTTCCTTCACTCGTTAGTTCTCCAAACCGGCGGAGCCTGACGCGGCGCCGTGAATCCGCCTCAGCCGTCGAGGAGCGTTGTCGAATCGACAATCGCTTTTCCCGCGCGGAGTCGCGGAGTCAATCTGTTCTGTAAAGATGGACTGCCAGTTTTATTGTAGGGGATACACTCTTCTTCCCCCTAAGCGTATATCTCGGGCGGCAGATGGGTGAGGCGGGAACAGCATATTGAAATGTTATGAAGTCGAGTGCCGGCGTCAAGCAGGGTGGCATTGGCGGGTGGCGCGATGGCGAACTCCTGTGTCCGCTATCACAGTGCGGAACCCGCGGAACGTTATAGCCTTTCCTAATCATGCATTTGTGGATCTCTATCCTGATGGCCAATTGTGACAGCTTGGCGTGTTGTCGCCGCTACAGCCAGATCGTGGGTTCACGGGAGATCCAAGTGTGAATTAGCATTGCCGAGAATTTAATTCTCCGGAAGGCCCACGATCTCAGAATCGTGGGCCTTTTTCTGTTTCAAGAGCAGGCTCCTGCAAAAGCGCAAACACAACGGACGCCCCGCACAAAGGTTGTTTGAGGAAGTTCGAGACTGATGGAAACCAGCAAATCCAGCGCGCAGGCGGTGAACATTCGATTCCGTCCGAGGGAGGGTCATCCTCGCTTCGAGAACGACCGCGGCGGCACACGCCCACTGCGCGCTTGTTGTTGCAGCTTGGATTGATTATCTCTGTTCCTCGGTGAACGCTCCATTCCGCAGCGTTCCTCTTCATTCCCATTCAGAGCACACACAACGTAGAAACCAAGGAGGACTCGCGTCATGACGCATCAAATTACCCAGAAATCAGCTAGCTTTGTCCGAGCGATTGTCACCACGCTGTTGCTTTTGCCCCTGATCGCAGTTGGTCAGACTTTCCGCGGAGGCATCAATGGCGTCGTGACGGACCAATCTGGAGCTGTTGTCTCCGGAGCCGAAGTGACAACGGTCGAGACCACCACCAACACCCTCTACAAGACGATAAGTTCCAGCGCGGGCGAGTTCGCATTCGCCAACCTGCCCTTGGGGAGCTATTCCGTAACCATTTCTGCGACCGGCTTCTCTACGGAAAAAGTGAATCGGGTGACCGTTTCGGCAGGCGCCAACTACACACTGCCCATTAAGTTAGCTGTAGCTACCGCAGCCCAAACGGTGCAGGTGACAGCCGACGCCTTGGCGCTGGACACAGTCACCGACATCCAGGCTTCGGTGCTGCCAGAGGCTGTAGTGCAGAATCTGCCCAACAACGGACGTGATTATACGCAATTGATCGGACAGGTGACCGGCTTTGGCGGCCTGACTACCGGCGGCGGCGGATTCCTCTTCAGCATCAATGGGACCCGCTCGAACGACGTCAACTATCAGATCGAGGGAACCGACAACAACGACCTCTGGTGGAATATCCCGGCAGTGAACCAGACGGGCGTCAACGGCATTGCCGGCGTACTGCTGCCAGTAGATGCTATTGAGAATTACTCCTTTGTGTCCTCCGGCTCCACGGAACTGGGGCGCAATCCCGGCGGCACGGCGAACCTAACGATCCGCAGCGGCAGCAACCAATGGCATGGATCGGCTTATTACTTCAACCATAACGAAGCATTGCAGGCGCGCAATCCATTTGCCAGCTTCACGCCGGAGACACGCAACCAGCACGCCGGCTTTTCACTCGGCGGAGCCATTAAGCGTGACAAGTCGTTCTTCTTCCTCTCAGCTGAAAAGCAATGGTTCCTTCTGGGAGCAGCGGCCCTATCGGGGTTGGAGCCGTCGACCGCCTACCAGAATGAGGCCCTTGCAGTCTTAAGCACCTATAACGTGGCGCCCAATACGGTTTCACAAAAACTGCTCTCCGCCTTGTGGCCCGCGGCTGCGCTTACCGGTCCGGCCACTGCATCCGGCAACTATCAGTCGTCCGGAAATGTGGTTGGATACAGCTACAACAGCATCATCAAGCTGAATGAGAACCTTTCGAAGAAGGACTATTTGTCCGTCAACTGGTTTGCGGGCGAAGGCACTCAGACTGCACCGAGCAGTTCTTCACTCCCCTGGTACTTTGAAAACGCGCCGATCCACGTGCAGAATTACTCGGTGGTTTATAACCATGTGTTCTCGCCCTCTATCACCAATCAGTTGGCCGCAGGAGTCAGCTATTTCCACCAGGTCTTTTCGGACGCCAATAGCAGCTTTGATCCAAATGCGCTAGGTCTGGATACCGGTTCCACGGTATCGGGTGCGCCTTACATCAAAATCGGTCCTACGTCGGGATCCAGCGGAGGCCTGTTCGCCAGCGGCGGCAGCGGCTTCGATCCCATCGGCGTGACCAATCCATCGGGACGCACGGACGGGACCGGTCATCTTAACGACGACTTGAACTGGACGGTCGGGGCACACCAGCTGCACTTTGGCGGCGAGTACCGCCGCGAGCAGGTTTACGACTTCTACCGCAGCAATGCACGCGGGAGTCTCTACTTCGATGGATCCCAGGGCCCATGGAGCTCGGACAAAAACATCACCGACGCCAATGTTGCCTACCTCGCCGACTTCCTCGCTGGCCTGCCCGACCCTACGTACTCGAACATCACCTGGGGAGATCCCACCCGCACGGTCAAAATCGACACGTTCGCACTTTATGCTCAGGATGCCTGGAAGCTGAGTCCGCGCCTGAGCTTGAACTACGGAATTCGCTATGACTTCGAGGGGGTGCCCTACACCGGCAAGCAGGACCTCTCGGTCTTCGATCCTTCGCAACCGTCTGGCCTTGCCGTGGTGGGCAAAGACGTGGGTAGCCTCTACAACAACTTTTGGGGCGCCGCCAGTCCCCGCTTGGGATTCGCCTACCGCCTCGACAACTCTGGCCAGACGGTCCTTCGCGGCGGCTACGGCTTCTATGACGATTCGATCTACCTGCGCGAACTGCTGTATAATACGTGGCTGACCAATGGCGGTAAATTTGGCCCGCAATACAATCCTGCGGGCTCGAACCGGGTGGCCACCGCATCGGCAATCGGGGGAAAAATCACGAGCGGCTCGCCGGTGTTCAACAGCTATCAGGAGGCCCTGGCCGGGCAGGGTACAGTGTCGCTCTCCACTTTCGATCGTAACTTCCGCCCCTCCTACACGCAGAGCTACAACCTGAATGTGCAGCACAGTTTCGCGCCAAACATTCTGGCACAGATCGGCTATGTGGGAACCAGGGGAACCCACTTGACCGGCGTTTTCGACATCAACCAAGGTGAGACGTCGGCGCAGCGGGCAATCGACGGCAAGACGCTGCAGCAATCGCGCCCCTATTACAGCAAGTTCAATGACTTCGGAGTGATCAACGAGCTGCGCAGCAACCTGGGCTCGAACTACAACTCGCTACAGGCCACCTTGAATCTGGTCCACTTCCACGGGGTGACTTCGCAGCTCGGCTACACCTGGTCCCATGCCCTGGACTATGAGACCGGCCTATTGCCCTATCTGCCGCAGGACTCCGCCAACGAGCGTGCCGAGTATGGCAACTCCGATTATGACGTGCGGCACGGCCTGTCGGGCTTCTTGAGCTACGCCCTGCCCTATTGGGACGAGCACAAGCGGCTGACCAAGGGATGGGAGCTCAACACCGGCTTCAACTTCCACGGCGGCGTGCCTTTTACCGTGGCCTCCGCCAGCAATCCGAGCGGCAACGGCGAGGGGAACGACCGCGCCCAGTTGAAGGTTGCCAATCCGTTTAAGGGGGTCAGCCACGCAATCGTCAACTCCGGCGGTTCAGAGTACGTCCAATGGTTCAAACCCGGAGCGTTCACGGACGCTGCGGCGGGCACCTATGCGACGACCCGCCGCAACCAGTTCTACAACCCCGGCTATTACGACTTCGATTTGGCGGTGCAGAAGAGTACGCCGATCACGGAAGTGGTCAGTCTTCAGCTTCGCGCGGACATCTTCAACCTGTTCAACCACGCCAACCTTTCCCCACTCGGAGTATTGTCGGACGCTTCCGAGAACGGAACCATCGGCTCGACGGTTGGCGTAGCTATCGGCAATCCCGGCATCGGGCCGGGTGAGCCGATCAACGTCCAGCTCTCGGCAAAGATCGTCTTCTAACTCGTGCGGCTGTAGGATTCCACTGCCAAAGGCGGGACGCCCGGGTTGTTCCGGGCGTCCTTGTTGATTTCAGTAAGCTTTGGATTTGGGGTAGCTGAAGGACAACAAGAGAACTCCGTGCAGAGGGAATCCATGCAGCAAGTTGTAGTTTGGTCGGTTGGCCAACGCCAGACGGCCCACTATCTGACCGAATCGAGGAATCAAAGACAGCACAAATCCAGAACACCCTCGGGATGGATCCCAATGTCCTCACCGCAATGCCGTGACATGGAGGAACATCTCGATTTCTATTGATAATTATCGAATCTTCGTTTCGCACGAAGCTGCCGATTCAACACCCCGTCAACCCTTTCAGGGCTTGTGGAACTCGGGGGTCCGGCAGCTACATTTGTTCCGACACCGCAGCCGCGACCCGAGATTGTCAAATCTCTACACGAAGGCAAAGTGACCAATATTGCGTATCGCTGAAAGACGGATTGCTACTTCTTAGCAGGTGTGATGTCGGTCACGGGCAGATCCCAGTGCGACAAAAGGATCTCGAAGCGTCGCTGCTCTTCGCGCTTGTACGTAGCTTGATCGGGATAGAGCTGATGGATAAATGCATCTTCGTCTGGATTCGCCGTCGTTGCGAGAGCCGAGGTTTTGTAGGTTATTGTGACGCGGTAATCCCAGCGAGCATCCTCGGTCATATGATTCGCGGGCGTCTCGATCTTCAGACCGATGATTCGCCCGGTTGCAGCAATCTTCTGAAGCAGCGGATAGTGATTCTTCAGAAACAGGTCCAAGAACTCCTGCTGGTGACCCCACTGGGTCTTGTAGTAGTACTCCATCGTGTACGGTTGGTCTGCGCCTCCTTGCGGGGGCGCACCCTGCGCCAAAACAGGCATTGCGAAAACTACCAGGAGCAAAATGACAAGCAGCTTTTTCATACAGCCTCCATTTGTCGAGAATTCTTGCAACTATTTAGTTAAGTTCCGTGGCCGTTCCTGATAACGTACGATCTCTTTCGCACGCAAAATGGTGCTTGAATAGGCAGAGCGGAGATTCGAGTTTTGATATCAGTTCAGCCATTTGCGGACTATCGGCTAGATGAGGCGGTTCCAGAGCCAGCGCCGCCTCCAGATAAGTCGAGGATTGAGGCCTTAGGCCCAACGCTCAGACGGCGGCTAACAAGGATGCGGCGAAGCCACAGATTGCCGATGCGGATAGCAAACTGTGCCACACGAACGTTCCGATAAACATCGTTGCGCCGAGAATCAGTTCAAGCCTCGAGCGAATGAGGGCGGCACCACATGAATGCTCTACAAGCATCAAGCTATGGTCACAAACACACGGCAAACTATCGACATCAAGCCCCATGACAGTTGGAGGCCCGCCTCATCTGCGTCTGGGGGACGACGGCAGAACGAAGGCGGGCTGGACTGGTCTGCATAGAAAGTAATCTATAGACTGCAGCGCGCCCGGTCAAATGTCTGCGAGCACTGGGCATCGACTTCAAGGTGACTCAGGAATTCGACACTCGACGTCTGTGCTCGCGCCGTATCGAAGCAGAAGCAGGATGCGAACGCGGGGGAGGTAGAGATGATGCTCTCCGATGGAGGCACGAAAACCTCAGTACCGTTTCGCACTCTCCGGCCTTCAGGAGGTGGTCGGGTAATGTCTGTAAATGACGGTACTGAAAGGGTTGTTGGTGAAGCGCGGAGAAACGAGGCCGCTGGCGCAACGAAGGCGCACATGTGAGCGATAAAACCGGGGTCGCGCGTCAGACATTCGCCACCAGATAAAGCCGTCGCTCTCATCTTCTCCTAGATGTGACAGTTCACCATTCCCCGTTTCTCAAGATATCGCTGGTGGTAATCCTCAGCCTTCCAGAACGTCGTATGCGGTTCCACCTTTGTCGCAATCGGCTTGCGGTAAGCCCCGGTTGCGTTCAGTTCCACGATCTTCGCCAGAGCCTGCTGCATTTGTTCCTCGTTCCTCGCAAATATCACGCTCCGGTACCGCGAGCCCGAATCCGGTCCCTGGCGGTTTACCTGCGTCGGATCATGCAACGCGAAGAACGCATCCAATAGCATATCGAAGGGTAGTCGCGAAAGATCAAACGCAACTTCCACCACTTCAGCATGACCGGTGCTGTCTGTACAAACTTCTTTATAAGTTGGGTGCTCCAGATCACCGCCTTCATACCCTACTGTCGTGTCAATCACTCCGGGAACCACTGCAAAGCGGGCCTCTACGCCCCAGAAGCATCCAGCTCCAAATGTTGCTTTTTGAATCTCCACGCCTTATCCCTTCGGGTGTCCAATCGATTGTCTTTGTCCTTCTCGCCTTCTCACTCTGCGCGATTCATCACGGTTGCAATACTGAACTGAACCCACGTCGCGCCGCTTCGTAGAGTTCACTAATATCTCTTGAATCCTTAGGAGAAAAGTCGATTGATCATTCTCGTTCAGCGTGGCATCCGGAAACACATCCCGTTGCCCGCTTATCTCCGCAACGGAAATCACTGGGACTAGAGAACCAGATGCTCTGATTAGGCATGTCATCCGTTCCCTTTCCATCGCGGGTATTGAATGGCACAGGAGAATGAGGTCGAAATCAACGAGCCGAATCAGATTAGCTGCCTCTTTCAAGGACGGAGAGGCAACGACGCGGTATCCAGCGGATTGCAAGAGAAGACTTCTATTGCCCAATAGAGATGATTCGAGCCCAACTGAAAGAATCTGATGCATATAGGCCTTGGATTAGAAACTGGCTTGAGAGAAAGCAGGGTGTGGTCAAAACACGTCAGCACAGACCGCGTGAACACAACGGCTATTGTTCAAACGGAAAGGACCCGCTCACCAGCCGCACTGGGCCGGTTCCAATTGGGAGGCAGGTTTGTGGCGCTTAAACTATGAAACCCGCTCCAGCAGGGCTGGCAAGCGGGCTTGTCGGCAGGAGCATGCAATCATTGCTATTGATTACACACTTTGTCGGTGTACAGCAATCCCATCTCGCCAGCAGAGGCTACTGAGCGAACAACAACCCATGTTAGGGAAAGACACCATAGCCATAAATTACTCATGGCCGGAGAATTTGTCAATTTAACGAACGACGTAGACATTCTACGGACCGATAGGAGGCAAGTAGGAAGGCCGCTCTCGTCCTCGTTCAAGGCACACGAGTAGATGGGACTGCAGTCTTGGTTCGCTCTAGCGCTGATTACTCTCAGGCCGGCAATTGTTTGAGCCGGCGGAGTGCTGCGATCATTGCGTCGATGTCTTCGAAATTGTTATAGAGCGCGAGCGATGGGCGAACCGTGGTCTCCTGACCGAAGCGGCGCAGGGTGGGCTGCGCGCAGTGATGACCGGAGCGCACTGCGATACCCTCGCGGTTCAGGGCTGCGCCGACGTCCTCCGTCTTGTAACCATCAAGCACGAAGGAGAGTACCCCAGCTTTCTCTTTCGCCGTGCCGATGATGCACAGGCCAGGAATCCTCATCAACTCCTGCGTGGCATAGACCAGCAACTCGTGCTCGTGGCGGGAAATATTCTCCATGCCGATCGAGTCGAGGTAGGCAATCGCAGCGCCGAGCCCAACGGCATCGGCGATGTTGCCAGTGCCGGCCTCAAAGCGGAATGGTGGGGGTTGATAGATAGTCTTCTCGAAGGTGACATCAGCGATCATGTTGCCGCCGCCCTGCCATGGTGGTGAGTCAGCAAGTGCGTCCGGCTTGCCATAGAGCACACCGATACCGGTCGGGCCAAAGACCTTGTGGCCGGAGAAGACATAGAAATCCGCGTCGAGGCTCTGCACATCGACGCGCATGTGCGAGACGGCCTGGGCGCCATCGACCAGCACGCGGGCTCCGTAACGGTGCGCCATTTGCACCATCTGCTGCGCGGGAGTGATGGTGCCGAGTGCGTTCGAGACATGAGTAAACGAGACCAGCTTAGTGCGCGAGCTGAGGAGTTTTTCGTACTCATCGAGCAGAATCTGGCCACTGTCGTCGACGGGGATGACGCGGAGGATTGCCCCCTTCTCAGCCGCCAGCATCTGCCAGGGAACGATATTGGCGTGGTGCTCAATCCAGCTGATGACGATCTCATCTCCCTTGTTGATGTGCTGGCGACCCCAGCTCTGCGCGACCAAATTGATGGCTTCCGTAGCGCCGCGGACGAAGACGATCTCCTTGGACGAGGGCGCGTTGAGGAAGTGCGCCACCTTGCTGCGTGCGTCCTCATAGGCGTCCGTAGCGCGAGCGGCAAGGTCGTGCGCGGCGCGGTGGATGTTCGAGTTCTCGTGCTCGTAGAAGTACGTGAGCCGATCAATGACCGCCTGTGGCTTCTGGGTGGTGGCGGCATTGTCCAGCCAGATCAGAGGATGGCCGTTGACTCTTTCACGCAGGATGGGAAAGTCATTGCGAATCGAAGTCACATCGAACTGGTGGCGAATGGAGCTTAGGTCTGGAACGACCGATGGCGAGAAGCTCCGTGCCGGCCGCGGGGCCGTTTGCGACTCTGGGGCGATAGGCTGCGAGAGGGCGCCGGCATGTTCGAGAAAATAGTAGGGGGAAAATGCGTTCAGCGATGATTTGGCGACGTCCTCTGTGCCCAGCGTGGCCAACGGCGGGATGCTCGGCAGCGAGGCCTCGAAGTTGGGAAAGGGAAGATCGAAGTCGGGCAGCGGCAGGCTGAACGGAGAGATTGCGGGCACAAGAGCCGCAGTCTGCGCGACGGCGGTTTGCGAGGGAGTTGATGGAATGGATGGAACGACTGCGCCGATGGGAGAGAGCGACGGTGTTCCTTTGAAGGGCGCAACTTCCGTCGGAAAACTGACCGGCATGCCGGAGCCTGCCATACGTGCGATGTCGGCCTCGCTGGGGACCTTGTCGATCGATGGCAGCGAGGGCACAGATGGCGCGGGCACCCCGAACTGGGGTTGCCGCATCTCGGCGCCTGGGATGGCCGCTGAATACGAGGTCGGGTAGCTGGGCGAGCCGGGTACGCTGGGCGGCACGTGCAAGCTTGGGGCTCCTGGCAGAGAAGCGCCAGTGACGCCGGTCCCCGCCCGATTCGGCAACGCACGGAAGAGCTCGTTTGCCATCTGGGTCAGAGTTGCGACGTCGGGGAACACGGCGCCTGTAGCTGACTTAGCCTGCGCCACCGCGTCCTCGTCGAATTGGAAGCCGGGATCACTTGTACTCATGGTAGTTACCGACCTCTACGTTCTCGAGCACGCCGAGAGCGTCTTCCGTCAGCACGGCGGCAGAGCAATAAAGCGAGACGAGGTAGGAGGCGATGGAGTTGCGATCGATGCCCATGAAGCGGACGGAAAGACCGGGTGTCTGCTCGCCGGGCAGCCCGGGCTGGAAGAGGCCGACCACGCCCTGCCGCTTTTCACCGGTGCGCAACAGAAGGATGTTGCTTTTGCCTGCAGCATCGATGGCGAGTTTGTCGGACGGGATCAGCGGGACGCCGCGCCAGGTGAGAAATGGTGAGCCGAAGATGGTGGCAGTCGGTGGCGGAACACCGCGGCGCGTGCACTCACGGCCGAAGGCGGCGATGGCGCGCGGGTGGGCCAGAAAGAATGCTGGCTCCTTCCAAATCTTCGAGAGAAGCTCGTCGAGATCGTCCGGCGTGGGCGAAGCTTTGCGCGGTTTCACCCGCGACTCCGGTGCGACGTTATGCAACAGTCCATAGTCGGAGTTGTTGATTAGCTCATGTTCCTGCCGCTCCTTCACCTTCTCTACGGTGAGCCGCAGCTGCTCGCGAATCTGATCGTAGGGATGGCTGTAAAGATCGGAGACGCGGGTATGCACGTCGACGACCGTGGAGATGGCGCTCAGCGTGTACTCGCGCGGCTTCTCCTCGTAGTCGACAAAGCTTTCCGGAATCTTGCGTTCATCGCGAGAACCACAGGCAACATCAATGTCCTCATTCTTGGCCTTATTAACTCGGTACGTGCCCGACTCAACCGGCACCCAAGAGAGCAACTGAACCAGCCACCGCGGGGTGATGGCAGTAAGTTGCGGTGGAGTTTTGGTTGTGTTGGCTAACTTCCTTGCTGCTGCATCCCCTAGCGCGCGGCGATTCTCGGTGGTGGGCATGAACTTGCTCCTTATTCGTATCTCTTAAAGATCCTGGCCGGGCGCATCAAGACGCAAGATGTCGAAACTGTGTCTGTAATCCCGACTACGCTTCTCAAGCATAGCTTGCGAACTGAGCCTCTGGAAGGAGCGAAATACGGTAGTTGTGCCAATTTGCAGAACAAACAACGCGGCAAGGTTCCTAGATACCTAATAATGTTAGTGAATCTCTGAATGGTCGCTGAATCGGCACCGGGATGAGACGAGTTTGTTAGCTATGGCAAACAGGGACAAATAGCTTTCGAATCTTTGTGGCCAGGAGAAACCTATATGACCGCATCCGCGACATGGCACATCGACGACATTGACTGCGATATTTTGGCGGAGCTGCAGGGCAATGCGCGCATTCCGTTTGCGGAGTTGGGCCGTCGCGTCGGGCTGTCGACGCCGGCGGTCATCGAACGGGTGCGTCGGCTCGAAGAGAAGCATGTGGTCCTTGGATATCGCACGCTAGTCGATCCGGCCAAAGTCGGGCTCCCAGTGCGGGCGTTCGTCAAAGTTACGGTGGCCGGCGATATGCTCGCGAAATTCTCGGCCCTTGTCCGCACCCTGCCCGAGGTACTGGAGTGTCACCGGGTCACCGGCGCCGAGTCCTTTATGGTGCAAGTGGCAGTGCGGGATGTTACCCATATGGAGGAGGTCATCGATTCGATGATGCCTTACGTTTCGACCAATACTTCGATGATTCTTGCCTCTCCGGTACCTTCGAACAGCATTCTGCCTGCAATTCGCTATGGTAAGAAACCTCGAGCGAGGAAGCGTTCCGGCAGCCAAGATTAGCCTTACCCATCAGTCATCGCGCATCTCCGCTCAGACAGCGGCTCGGCCCAACTCGTTTTGCTCTCGCCGCAATCATGACATCTGGGTCCATTCTTGCGTAGTTACTTTGCGAGGCTTGCTGTCCGGGGGGTCCGCCAGTAGCTTCGCCACTAGCGCTGTGACTTCATGTTCCGGGGTTGCGTGTCCCACCTATTTCCAGCCCCGCAAAGCCAGGCGTGTATCTCTTTCATGGTGGAACTGCGTTTGAGTGGACTTCTTGAGATGAAAATGTCGTCGCAGTGCAGTCTTCGGCGGACGTAACGGTCCGGACCCAGAACTGTACGGGCCAGCTAGAAGCGGCAATGGCAAAAACATCCGCGATACTGTTTGCATGCCCAGAGCGTACAGCCGTGCTTACGCATGATCAAATCGAGAAGCGCTGTAGGCGCGTCCTCTTCCATGTGCCGTCGATCCAGCGCAGCGGGATGCGCTCTGAGACATCTTGCCAGCGCATCGAGTGGATGCTACTCTTTCCAGCAGTATGCCGGTTTCGCCACTAAACCGTCTCGCGCCTCACATGCCTCCCTCAATTGTTGAGGCTGGAATGCGTTGTTGTTGACTTCTTTCTTATAGGCACTCATCACAAGTTTGATTTGTTCCGCACTGACACAGTCGACGTAGTGTGCATTGATGCGCCACAGAGCCGTCCGAGCAAGACGGCGCATGCCGGGCACGACTTGTGGGTTCAGGCGCCAGAGCACTCTGGCATAGGCAGTGAAAACAACAAAGGCCGCCAAAAAATGGATCCTAATTCATCATTCAGAGCCCGCCTAATTGCGGTTGCGATGTGCGCGTTCCTATTGCAATCCTTCCCCGCCTCAGCCGAGCCTCCAGGGAAGACGTTGCTGGTTGTCGCGCACCCCGATGACGAATACTACTTCGCTGCCACCGTGTATAGGATGGCAGTGCAGCTGCATGGCCGAGTGGATGAGTTGATCATCACGAACGGGGAAGGGGGTTTCCGATACTCCACTCTTGCGGAGCCGTATTACAACAAGTCTTTGACAGTGGAAAAGATCGGTCGAGCGGAGCTTCCTGCCATCCGCAGGAAGGAGGCCTTGAATGCGGGCAAGATAATAGGAATCAAGCGGCATTTTTTCCTCAATCAAAAGGATGACAATTTCACAACCGATGAAGAAGATGGCCCGGAGCATGGCTGGAGTTCCGAACTTATAGCCAACAAGATCGAATCTCTCGTGAAAAAGGAACACTATCAGTATGTTTTTTCGATACTTCCGCGGACCACGACTCACGGACACCATCAAGCCGCCACGATGCTTGCAGCAAGAGCTATACACAATCTCCCAGAAGACATCCGGCCAGTTCTGCTTGGCTTCGACACCGATGCTACAGAATTCTTTCCGAGGCGACCGGAGCAGTACCCGCAGAGATGGAGCACAAACTACGCCTACGCCTTTGACAGAACAACCAGGTTCGGCTTTCAGGACGCGCTGAGCTATCAAATCGTGGTCAACTGGTTGATTGCTGAGCACAAATCTCAGGGATTGTTGCAGACAATGTGCGGTAAAGACCCTAAAGAATACATTTGGATCGATCTTGATAGCACTTCAGAGGCAGAAGATGCCGCACAGCCGCTTTTTCGCCAACTTGACTCCGGTTCCGCGCACGAGGCACGGCTTTGGTGAGAGAACTCTTTATATGCCCACGCTGCTCGCAAACCCGTCGCGAATCCCCCTTCTCTGGGACTAGCGCGCATGATATAGTCCTTGGAATGCGAGTCAATGGAAGCGGCACCCGAGCTCAGTTCTGTCCATGTCCCCTCACCGGGACTAGAGACTGTTGCTGATTGGGTGCGCCCTACCCGAACTGCTCTAACCCACGAGCTTCAATTCGTGGGTTTTGTGTTTAAGGTTCCTCTCAAGCGAAATCGCAGAAAAACTGGCATTCATGATTCCTGCTTCCGGAAGACAACCTGGAAAGACGATTCTCGACCGCATTGGCAACACGCCGCTGGTGCGGCTTGATCGCCTGACGGCGCACCTACCTGGCATTCAGATTCTCGGCAAGGCAGAGTGGGTGAACCCGGGCGGCAGCGTTAAAGATCGGGCGGCTTCCTCCATCGTGGCCGCCGCGCAAACCGCGGGCCAACTGCCGCACGGCAAGATCCTGCTTGATGCAACCTCCGGCAACACCGGCATCGCGTACGCCATGCTCGGCGCAGCGCAGGGCTTTCCTGTGAACCTCTGCATGCCGTCGAATGTATCGGTGATTCTTGAGGCATACGGAGCGACGGTCGTCTGGACGGACCCAGCGGACGGATCCGATGGGGCGATTCGCGTGGCCCGCAAGCTTGCTGCCGAGCACCCAGAGAAGTACTTTTATGCCGACCAATATGGCAATGAGAACAACTGGCGCGCCCATTATCACGGAACCGCAAACGAGATATGGGAACAGACCGAGGGAAAGATTACGCACTTTGTCGCCTCGCTTGGTACCAGCGGGACGTTCATGGGGACCACCCGGCGTCTGCGTGAGTTAAGTCCAAGAATCAAGTGCATTTCCATGCAGCCGGATTCGCCGTTTCACGGGCTGGAAGGCCTGAAGCACATGGCAACCGCCATTGTGCCACCGATCTATGACCCGAAGCTTGCAGACTGGAACATCGACATGGCTACCGAGCGTGCGTACGCGATGGCGAAGTGGCTGGCGCGTAACGAGGGTCTGTTGGTGGGCATTTCCTCTGCGGCCGCGGTGGCCGCTTCTCTAGAGGTTGCCGAAGTGGAAGCCGCCGCGCACCGCGAGGCCGTTGTCGTGACGATCTTGTGCGATTCGGCAGACAAGTACTTGTCGGAGCATTTCTGGTCGGACGCGACTGCCGCCGACGGCGCGCTCTTAGATAGACTGCAACAGATCAAACATGAGTAGCTGGCTCGACTGAGACCTTACTTCCGACCTCAGAGCATCGGCAAACTCCTCTACTTCGTGCTCGCCGTCTGACTCGCCCCAGGCTGCGCCAGCAACTTCTCGACCAGAGCCGTCGTCTCCCCAACGAGCGCTTCATGCCCTGAGGTATTGCCCGGCCCGGCGAATCCCGCGTGCACTTTTTTTACTAGGCCGTCGCGCCCAATAAAGAAGGTGGTCGGCCAGCAGTTCAGGTTCACACCCTGCGGAATCTTCTCCGCAAGCTGATCTGTAGTGCCAGCGGTCAGCACCGTGTAGGGAATCCCGTAGTGGGCGATGAAAGCCTTGAGACGCGTGGTGTCCGTGTCAGGATCGCCTTGTTCAAAATCCACGTTCACGATCTCCAGCCCTTTCGAGTGGAACCTCTTGTAGAGGCTCACGAGAAAGGGCGCTTCATCATGGCAGTTGGGGCACCATGAACCACCAACGGCAACGATGACGACCTTGCCGCGAAACTCCGGGTCTGTATTTGAAACGATCTTTCCCGTCAGATCAGGAAAGCTGAAAGCCAATGGCACAGTCGGATCTTTCACCGTTGTGTGCTGCGTCGGGTCAGTGGGAGCAGGGAGGTTCTCCCTGCGGGCTTCCATTGGCCGCCGAGCGATCAGGTCTGCATTTGCGGACGCGTGGGAGTTGCCAACCAGACTTTTCAGGAGCAGGGTTCCATCCGGCTGCGGCGTTACAGAATAGAGCGCAGGACCCGCCGCGTTGAAGTGCCCAACAATATAACTGGAGCCGTTCCACGTTCCCCAAAGACCACCCGTGTCGCCATCGATGCGCTGAATGACGGTCTTGATTACCTTAGAGCTGCCGCTTGGTCGGTCAGCCCGAAACTCCCATGCGGTTTCTCCCTTTGGACCCTTCGTGGCAATTTCCCAGGAGCCCGAGATGTCTGGCGCATTGGCTGCGGAGGCGGGATCGGTCTCCGTGGCAACACGCGTGGCGGTGAATGGCGTGGGAGCGGATCGCTCTGTCGGATGTGCAGGGCCATAAGTACCCTCCAGTTTGCCGTCAGTGAGCGTGGCATCTAGTGTTCGAGCGAAGTAGTCGAACGACGCAATCAAATGGGTGCCGTCGAAGCTGACGGCGGAGGCTGGACTCGCATCCGGATGGTCCGAAGGACCATTCAAAAACTCCGCCTTCAGGCTCGAACCGCTGCCCGAGACGCGGATTGTGATGGGTATCTGCTGGGAATCATGGACGGTCGCATACCCCTGCCAGATACCAGTGATCGGCAGGCTTGAAGAGGACTGGGCGAGACTGGCGGATGGCGCAAACGTCGCAGGCAAGATGCTGACAGTGAACGTAAGAAGACTCGCAAGAAGCTTCATGATGGAACTCCATTCAATTGTGAGCGGGAAGACGACGGCTACCATATGCGCGCTCTTCCAATGTCAATAGAGGCGCTAACGTTCTATGAGCATCCAACCGTGGTCACTATCGACAACAAGCACCAAGACAGTTGGAGGCCCGCCTCATCTGCGTCTGGGTGACGGCGGCAGAACGAAGGCGGGCTGGACTGGTCTGCATAAAAAGTAATCTATAGATCCCAAGCATTGTCGGTCAAGCCATAGGAGGTGCAGTTAATGTGATTGGGGCACTGACAAGAGCCTCGTCTATCGACGTGTTCGAACATTGCTCAATAAGCACAGGCTGCCAAATGTTCTATCTTAGTTTCGCGGTCAAGTTCCGGCTAGCGATCTGACGGCCATCGAGGAACGGTCTTATGATAGCGGGATGGCCGGTACTCAAGTGTTTTGGCTCATGGTCATATTCTTTCTGACCAGTGCCATCAGCGTTGTCACGGGCAGCACGTCGCTCATCACGGTTCCTGCGATGCTTCAGTTTCATATCGAGCCGCGCACGGCACTCGCAACCAACATGTTCGCCCTTACCTTTATGAGCGTGGGCGGGACTCTGCCGTTCTTGCGCAGCCCGGATGTGGACCGCCGGCGGCTTCCGTTGTTGATAGCTCTGACTCTGCTTGGCTCGGTACTGGGCGCGTTTCTCCTCTTGCGCGTGCCAACTCGCTCAGTCCCTATGATCGTGTCGGTTGCCGTTATCGCAGTAGCAGCCTTCTCCGTGTTCTATCGCAAGTCAGGGATGCAGGAGTCGGCGATTACTCCGTCTACGGGGGCCGAGATTGCGGGGTTCACCCTGACCTTCCTGCTCGGCATCTATGGTGGGTTCTTCAGTGGAGGCTACGTCACGATTCTGACAGCGGTATATGTCGCGGTCTTCAGGTTTACATTCGTCGAGGCCATCGCGACCACCAAGCTGATGAACGTATTCTCTTCCGCCGTCGCTACGGGTGTGTTTATGTGGCATGGGCTGGTCAACTACAGACTTGGGCTGATTCTCGGCGCAACCATGTTTGTAGGAGCCTTGGTGGGAGCGCGATTTGCCATTCGCATCGGCAATCTGTGGCTTCGCCGCATCTTTCTCACCGCCGTGTGGGCATTAGGACTAAAGGCCCTGGTTTTCGACGTGTGGAGAACTCAAGCTGGTTCCGAAGCTGCCACACCTAGCCAATAGCAGAGCGACGGATCGAGCGTCGTGGTCCGGATTGCCTAAGATTCCGCAAAGTCTCGCTATGGCAGCTTCGATTCACACCCGGTGATACCGACAGTAGGCGGTGTTGGCTCTGGTCTTCTATCCCATGGTAGCTTGACACGAGATAGGTAGTTCAGTAACCTGCGATATATGTTGATGAGCCATCAGAGGACTTTGATTTGTGCACTGTGTTGCTGTGGACGCGCACACAGGTGTCCTCTGGTATGGGCAAGCTAGGCACGATCATCTAAAGCCGTAGCTTCTAAGCAGTCTCTCAGCCCACCGCCAGAAGTACCCGGCAGGTGGGTTTTTTATTTGTGCTCCCAAAAAACTATATGCGGTCATAGTCGGCCGTCAGTCAAAGGCGACGGTGCCGGCTGCGGCGAGGTTGCTAAGGAGAACGACTCCATGAAGCTGATTGTCAGGATTGGGTTGCTGATTGTCTTTACCCTGGTTCTATTCGTTGGTTCCTCGTCCGCGACAGATGGATACTTTCTGACCGGATACGGAACCAAGCAACAGGGGCAGGGCGGAACAGGCGTCGCTTTGCCGGCAGACAGTCTGGCCGGCGCAACCAATCCGGCGGGGCTCATTCTCGTCGGCGATCGCTTCGATATTGGGCTTACTCTGTTTCGCCCGATCCGTTTCGGCACGATTACCGGTAATCAGCTGCCGGAGGGCTATCCGGATGTGAATGGAACCTATGATGCCAATCGAGTCACCAACTTCTTCCTTCCGGAGTTGGGTTACAGTCACTTGTTGCTGCCGAAGATCGCGCTGGGGCTAGCGCTTTATGGCAACGGCGGCCTCAATACTTCATACAAGACTCCCATTCCATTGCTCGGCAGTACTCGTGGCGGCGTTGACATTGAGCAGTTGTTCGCTTCTCCCACGCTTGCGTACAGGTTGAATACACACAACACCTTTGGTGTTGTGGCGAACATCGCGTACCAGCGCTTCTCCGCCGAAGGTTTGCAGAACTTTGCTTCTGCGAGCTACTCCGTCGCGCCGGCGGATGTAACCAATACCGGGCACTCGAACGCCTACGGAGCGGGCGTTCGAGTTGGCTGGCTCGGCGAGTTTGGCCGCGTTCTCAACCTGGGAGCGACCTACCAAACCAAGACGTACACGGGCAAATTCTCGCGCTACAGTGGGCTATTTGCGGAGCAGGGAGGCTTCGATATCCCGGCGAACTTCGCGGGCGGCGTCGCTGTGAAGATTAATCCCAAGGCGACCGTTCTGTTCGATACGGAACGCATCCTTTACGGACAGATAGCATCAGTTGCGAACCTCGACTCGAATCAAACTACCCTCGGCTCCAACAACGGTCCAGGATTTGGGTGGCACGATATCACGGTGATAAAAACGGGAGTTGACTACAAGTGGAACTCCGCACTGACCCTCCGGGGCGGATACAACCACTCGGGTTTGCCCTTTGATGGCACGCAGACCTTCTTCAATCTGCTTGCTCCTGCTGTAGTACAGAACCACCTGCACTTGGGAGCAACGTGGACGCGCAAGAACGGGCAAGACATCAACTTCGCGTACATCCACGCCTTCGAGAACACGCTAAACGGCGTCAACTCGATCGCTCCAGCCGACGGCGGTGGAAACGCAAATCTCAGCATGTATCAGAATTCCTTTCAGGTTAGCTTCGGTTGGAATAGGAATAAGTAACGGGGCTTGGACGGTCATTCCGCAGCGGAAGGGAGGATATAGATATGGAAGTCTGGCACGCCGGCCCTTGGCCATGGTTTCTGGCCGGTCCCGTAATTGGCCTGTTCGTTCCAGCGCTTTTGCTCATTGATAACAAGGTGTTTGGGATATCGAGTAATCTGCGCCACATCTGCTCGGCCGTCGCTCCGGCCGGGATCAAATACTTCCGCTATGACTGGAAGAAGACCGGGCTGTGGAACCTCGTGTTTCTGACAGGAGTGTTGCTTGGCGGCTTTCTCGCTTCTCATTGGGCCACGCCCCACGACATCGCCATCTCCGAATCAACCCGGGCCGCATTGACGAAGCTGGGCATCCATGACTTCTCCGGTGTCGCACCACGTGAGATATTCAACTGGGACGCGCTTCTGACGCTACGTGGATTTGTCTCCGTGATCGTGGGAGGCTTCTTGGTGGGGTTCGGTACAGCATACGCTGGAGGCTGCACTTCAGGTCACGCTATCTCAGGTCTTGCGAACCTCCAGTTGCCGTCACTGATCGCGGTGCTGGGGTTCTTTGCAGGTGGCCTTTTGGCCACATTTTCTCTCTTGCCGCTTCTGTTCCGAATATGATGACCACCACTCCGCCCATCGCGACAACACCTCGGGATCCACGAAACAACAGACCCGAGTTTCTAATTGTCTATCTGGTTCTGGGAATCGCATTCGGAGTGGTGTTGACCAAATCGGAAGTTCTCTCGTGGTTTCGCATTCAGGAGATGTTCCGGTTTCAGTCATTCCGCATGTTTGGAATCATCGCTTCGGCAATCGCCACGGCGGCGATCTCTATCGCTCTGATCAAACGCGCAAGCATCACGGCTGCCTCAGGCGAGCTAATATCGCTCCCTGAAAAGGAGCTTGGGCATGGAGTCCGATACGCACTCGGCGGCAGCATCTTCGGACTGGGCTGGGCTCTCACGGGGGCCTGCCCCGGGCCGCTCTTCGTGCTGGTCGGTAACGGCATCACCGTGATGCTTGCCGCAATCCTGAGCGCTTTGTTGGGAACGTGGGTTTACGGATGGGTGAGACCCAAACTCCCGCATTGATCTGCATGCCTAATGAGCAGGCCGCGCCGCTTCGGGAGATCAGGGTCTTGAATAACGCAGAATTAGCCTCGCTGAGGGCCAAGTTACTACCGAGACTTATGGGTAGACAAAGGATGGTATTCAATAGCGATGAATGGCCGATAGACCGGAACCTTAAAGGAATACTTAAGGCCAACCTGAGTTTTCGATAGAACCACGGACTCAACTGGATTGCTTTCTATTCGAGACGACTTACAATAGCGGTATCTTATGGGGTTCGCCTGCACAAATCTTCGCACTTGTTGTTGCTCAGCGCCGGCTGGGTCTGGTGGGCGTGCGCACTGGGTTGCGGGCAAACTAGCTCTGTAACTACGGACGCTTTCCAGAACGCTCATGATAGGGCTTTTGTCTTCAAGAAGAATCCCTTCTTTCCTCACAACCTCTCATCTGGTCTCTGTCTTGCGGCGCACAATGCCATGGCAGCAGGCGCGACTCCTCATCGCCGTGGGGCAAATGCAGTCTTGTGGTCGCACCTCCCGGTATCAGATCCGGGGGAGACAGCATAGAGTGCACGAGCGCATTTTGGTGACAATGTATGGGACAAACACATCCATTTCATGATCAAGACACGGCACCTAACTCCTTTCTTCAAAGGGTGAGATCAGATGTGACTCGAAAAGCGGAGCAGGGCAGCGTGTTGGCGGAGTCGCAGCCAGAGATATTGTGGCGCACTCTCCTTCGATCTTCTGAACGTGCTAGTCCATCGCTGCAGGGTATGCTGAGGACCAACCTCGCCGAGGCTATATTGGAAGGCCGTATACCCGAGGGCACGCGCCTGCCCTCGACGCGTGCTCTAGCATCGCTGCTAAAGGTCGCCCGCATCACGGTGGCCATGGCCTATGACTCACTTGAAGCGCAGGGCCTCATCGTCGTGAGGGAGCGCAGCGGCCACTTTGTTGCCAAGAGACTGGGCGGTAAGCAAGAGTTGGCCAGGCAAGAATTCATTCGGTCAGAAGAACGACCTGTCTGGGCGTCGCATTTTCCTGCGTTGCCTGAAGGTGAGAAGCTGCTCGAGAAGCCGCGGCAGTGGCACAAATATAGGTTTCCCTTCGTTTATGGAAAGGTGGATCAAGAGTTGTTCCCGCTGGCTGACTGGAGAGAATGCAGCCGGCTGGCACAAGCAACGCCCGACAGTAGCCATTGGTCTTATGATGCATTCGATGGAGACGATCGTTTTCTAGTCGAACAACTCTGCAGTAACGTACTGCCGAAACGGGGAATTACTGCATCGCCCGACGAAGTGCTGATTACTATTGGGTCACAGATGGGGGCGTTTATCCTTTCGGATCTCCTGGTGCGACACGGGACAGTGGTTGCACTCGAAGATCCAGGGTATACAGAGGCACGCAATCTCTTCCTGCGGCGCGGGGCCAATATCCTGCCGATGGAGGTGGATGAACACGGAGCAATTGCACCAGCGGCGATTGCGGCATTTTCCGCCATTTACTTAACGCCAAGTCATCAATGCCCAACTGGCGCGATTCTCACCGCCGAACGGCGGCTCGCGTTTCTGAACCTGGCACGTCGGCATGAGTCGTTGATCATTGAAGACGATTATGACGGGCAGGCGCAGTTTGGCAATCCCCCCGTACCCGCGTTGAAAGCGATAGACACGTCCGGCCACGTCATTCATCTCGGCAGCTTTTCGAAGGTGTTCGCGCCAGGGCTACGCATGGGTTACATGGTAGCGGACCGTACTCTGATCGACCGGGCTCGACATCTGCGGCGGCTAATGATTCGGCATACTCCGGGCAATAACCAACGCGCGTTGGCGCTCTTTCTCGCGCGCGGCCACTATGAGCGATTGGCGGTCCGCTATCGCGAGTTATTGCAGGATAGAGCCCATGAACTGTCTGAGGCTGTTCGCCGATATCTTTCGGCGTGGCAGTTTCGTGAGCCGGGTGGGGGATCGGCGCTGTGGATACAGGGGCCGAGCGACTCCAACATGGCGGACGTGGAGCTAGAGGCGCGGAAGAAGGGAGTCTTGATGGAAAGCGGCGAAAGCTTCTTCCACGCAGCGCAACCGCCACAGCAATTTGCTCGGTTGGCGTATTCGGCGATCGATCGAGAATTGATCGAGCCTGGGATACGTTTGTTGGCACAGGTGATGTGGGAGCAACGCAATAAGCACCTGCGTTAGTTAGCAAGGATTATGGTCTGTACTTCTATCTTAGGTCCAGACGTATTTGTTTATAGAACCACACGTTCAGTCAGCTTCCATGTCATGTGATGTGATGTAGAGTACAGACATACGTTATGGTCCATGCTTATCAGCCTTGCCGCCTTGGTTGTTGTCGTACAGCACTAGCTGTACGGGTAAGTGTGTGTCCGTAGCTTAGAGCGACTTTGCGCCCACAGCTTCCTGGTCCCAGCCTTTCGGGAAGCGGGTATTGTGCTCTAAGCTAGGAACCGTTCCTCCCAGCTAACTCTATGTCTAATCGCTGCTGTTTGGAGCTGAGTGCTTGCGCTCAATCTGGCGCTAGCGTATCGCCTCAGGTCAGCTATGGCCGAGCATCCAGAGCAATCAGAATCTCGTGCTCGCGTGACGGTGACGCCCGACACGCTTTTGAAAACTACGCAGTATCAACCAGAGAGGACTAATCAATGCTAAAGAAGCTTGTCCTGATGACCCTATTGACTACCGCCGCTGCCTTCGCTCAGGATGCGGCACGACCAGCTGCGGGAGCGAACGGTGCGCGCCCCCAGCGCGCTCCAGTTCGCGCAAAAACACTTACCAACGCAGAGTTCGATGGATATCTTGCGCATCCAGAGCAAGTGCTTCTGGTAGACGTACGCCGGCCCGATGAGGTGAGCACGATCGGCGGCTTTCCGGTTTATCTCAGCGTGCAGATCAAAGACCTTAAGGCCCATCTCAGTGAGATCCCGCGTGATCGGCCCATCATTACTGTCTCCAATCATGCTGCACGCGCAGGTTCGGCTGCGGATACGCTTTCGGATGCCGGCTTCAAGGTGATCGGAGCAGTCGGGGCGGATACCTACCAGAAGGACGGCGGCAAGCTTGCCGTCAAGATCCCGGTTCCTCCTCCGGCCCCTGCTGGAGCACAAGGTCAGGCCGGCGGAGAAGCGCATGCGGGTCCTGGGGGAGCGAACTAGTCAGCCATGGCAAGCATGATTCTTACTCGATTTCGCATTTTCGTGTCTGCTGCGTTCGTCGTCCTGACGATTCTCGCAAGTGCTGCAACCTGCAGAGCACAAGGGCTCGTGGTCCAGAAGGCCCTCTCGGACGAGGCAGCGTTCGCTGTGGTTCATGGAGCTCTGGATAAGTGCCACGCTGATGGATATCGGGTGAGTCTGACCTTGCTGGATAGCAACGGGCAGGTCAGGATTCAAGTGCGTGGGGATGCAACCAGTCCCCACACATTTGAACACAGTCATAAGAAGGCCTACACGGCCCTTACTTTCAAGCGGCCATCAGGCGAGACGGCGAAGGCCTGGGCTGCGGCAACTACCCCGCCGCCGGTAATCGAAGGAACAGTTGCCGCACAGGGCGGACTGCCTATCAAGGCAGGAAATGAAGTGATTGGCGCAATCGGTGTAAGTGGAGCACCAGGGGGAGAGAAAGATGAAGCTTGCGCAGCAGCCGGAATTGCAAAGATTGCCGACCTGTTGAAGTAACACCGACTAACAATATAGGCCCAATCTTGCAGTGACTAGCGTGTCGGATAGGCGTACGGGCATAGGTCGCATCACGTGCCCCGAGCGATGACTCTCCGCTCGCTCAGGAGAACTGCGCCTGATTTCCTCAAATGTGCTTAGCCAAGCGCCAGATACCGGCTCACGTAGATTGATTTTCGCTGGACTAGGAGACCGCGATGTTTAGAAAGCTGTCGATTGCCGTACTCATGTCTATCGTCGTGACCGCGGCATTTGGTCAGGAAGGGACAGGCGCCGCAATTACGGGAACCGTCACCGACTCTCAGCACGCGTCCATTTTGGGTGCCACGGTGACGATCACCGATGTCGCCACGGGAGTGGTCACGAAAACGACAACCAACAACCGCGGGCTTTACCGCACTCCGCTGCTGCAGACCGGTACCTACACGGTCGACATTGAGTCCAAGGGATTCAAGCAGTACAAGGAATCCAATATCATCCTCGATATCGGCGCGACCGCCGAGATCAACGCAGTACTTACGCCTGGCGAGGTCGTCGATACGGTGACCGTGGAAGCCAACACGGAAGTGCTGCTCGAGAAGACCGACTCGACCGTCGGTACCGTCTTTACCACGCAATTGATTGAAGATTTGCCGCTCAACGTCGGCGGAACCGGGGGCCGCGATTATCTCCAGTTGGCGACCCTGACCCCGGGCGTCAGCGCCGGCTCGTCGAGCGGCGGCGTCTCTATCGGGGGACAGGCAAGCCAGCAGTCGGCCTTTCTGCTCGATGGCCTCGACAACAACAATCAGGAGATCCTGACCAGTCACTCCGGCCAGAAGGAGATCGTCAAGCCTTCGGTCGACGCCATCAGCGAACTCAAGATCGTCACCACCAGCTACTCGGCCGAGTATGGCCGTTCCTCCTCGGGCGTCGTCAGCGTCAACACCAAGTCCGGCACGAACAAGATTAACGGCAGCGCCTTTGAATTCATTCGCAACGACGCAGTCGACGCGCGGCCCTACAATACGGCGTCCGCCAAGCTGCCCTACAAGTACAACGACTTCGGCGGAACCCTGGGCGGTCCCATTCGCAAGGACCGCACCTTCATCTTCGGCGATGTCGAGTTCTTGCGCTACAGGGCCGAAAGCGAAAGCTACAGCCTCGTCCCAACCGATGAGGAGAGAAGCGGTCAGTTCGACGACACCTATACTCCCCCCACGTCGAACCCGACCGCCCCGGACCCGAACGGCATTTACTTGCCCACGTCGTACAAAGCGTCGACCAAGCAGCGTACCACCACTTTCCCAGTGGCACCGGCATTTTCTTACGGCACCTACAATCCCCCCTCGGGCACTAAGACGTATCAGATTCCCGCTACCAGCCAGAATGGCACATATGCTCAAGGCGCTTACCTCGATACCGTTGCATCGACCATGCTGCAGTATTGGCCGGAGCCGAACCTGAACTGCGCCGCCCAGTCGACGTACTCCGCTTGCGCGACTCTGCCCAAGTACGCTCCCAACCCCGCCAACCAGAACTACTTCTTCGATTCCAATGGCGGCACGAACAACTACCGTTGGGACCTCCGTGTCGATGAGACGTTGAGCGCCAAGCAGACTCTGTTTGGTCGCTTCAGCTCCCAGCAGAGCCGCGGTCTGCTGTCCTACTCACTCCCGCCGGTGAACGGACAATACTTTGCTGGAAGCGGCATTAACTACAACAACTCTCAGGCCTTTGCCCTCGGTTACAACAATGCCTTGACACCGAACCTGCTCTTCTCCGCCCGGGCAGGCTGGAACAAAATTTACTGGAAACAGGGCTTTCCCACCGAGAGTCTCACTGGCGTAGGAATTCCCGGTGTGCCAACTACCAACCCAGGCTTCTCCTCCATCTCCGCAAGCGGCTACGCCGGGCTCGGGTTGACCAACAACCCCAACTCCGACGACAGCCAGGACCGCGAACTCGCCGCCGACATCACCTGGAATCGTGGAGCCCACACCCTCAAGTTCGGTTGGCAGGAGTACTTTCTCCAGACCAACTTCAATAGTTCCCAGATAACGACCGGCACCTTCAGCACCACCGGATATTTCACGGAACTGGCTCCAGCCAACACGCCAGGCGTGACCCAGAAATTCGCCGATTTTCTGCTGGGCGATCTCTCCGCGGAGACCTTCAGCGATCCGTCCATCCTGAACTTCCGCTCGCCCTACAGTCATTTCTTCGTGCAGGACTACTGGAAGGTAACCCACAGCCTCACCCTCAACCTCGGACTGCGGTATGAACTCAGTCCCCCCGCCGTCAGCAAGTTCAACACGATCGCCAACTTTGACATGGATAGCAACCCTTCCAGTCCGCAGTTGATCAAGGCTGGTCAGTTCGGCGGCAAGCGCGATCAGCGTGCGCTGCAGAATGTCAGCTATACCAACCTCGCTCCGCGCTTCGGCTTTGCCTATAGCCCGGAGAACAGCAAGACCGTCATTCGCGGTGGTTACGGTATCTTCTACTCGAACGCCATCACCATCGGCGGCATGCAGTCCATGGAGAACAACCCGGTCCCGGGCGTCAACGGACTCAGGCTATCCAACACTGTAGCCAAGACTCTACCGCAGTACTATCTGGACAAGGGCTTTCCCACCGGCGCTCTTGCCTTGGATCCAACGGACTACGCGGCATCCGGCTCCCAAAACGTGACCTTGGTATCGTTCGACAAGCACGCCGTTATTCCGACCGATCAGCAGTGGAACCTCAACATCCAGCGTGCGCTGCCATATGGCATTCTCGCTGAGGTCGGCTACAGCGGCAACAAGTTCGACCACAACTGGTGGCAGATCGACGCAAACCCCGGGATTCCGGCGCTGGCCAAAGCCCTGGGCCTCACCGTCGCTACCCCCGCAACCCGCCCATTCCCCACAACGACCATCCCTGGTGAAGGGACGGTGATCAATCTCACCACGATCAGCCGTGTCTACAAGGAAGGCTGGAGCCACTACAACGCGTTTCAGGTGAAGGCGGAAAAGCGCTACGCAAAGGGACTCACCTTCCTCGCCAACTACTCCTACTCCAAGACCCTCGGTATAGGCGAGGCTGACCCACAGAATCTATACGACATCCCTGCGGAGCGGGCGGCAACGAGTATCAGCGAGAAACACCACTTCGTTGTCAGCGGTGCCTACCCGCTGCCCTTCGGTCGCGGCCAGCAGTTCGGCGGCAACTGGAACCGCTGGGTCGATGGCGCGCTCGGCGGCTGGAGCTTCAGCCCCATCTTCACCTACAGCGCAGGCCTTCCCCTTACTCTCTCGGCATCGGGTAACAATTCGACCACCGGAGACACAGACCGTCCCAACCTCGTCGGCAATCCTTTCCAGGGAGGGGCGGTGGCAGGCAACCCAGGCTGCAACGCCCCGGCTGTAGTCCATACTCGCGCTGCCTGGTTCAACCCTTGCGTCTTTCAGGTGAACCCTGCTTACACCTTTGGCAATGTCGGACGCGGCTCAATCTTCGCTCCCAGCTCGTACGATTGGGACGCTTCCATTCATAAAACCATTGCTATCACGGAGCGGGTGAAGTCCCAGTTGCGGCTGGAGGCCTTCAACGTCACCAACCACGCAAGTTACGGATCGCCGGGCTTGAGCGTCCTGGCCCAGCAGAGCTCAGGCGTCTTGAGCACCTCAAGCACCTTAGGACAAATCACGAGTTCCTCTAATACCGCAAGGCAAGTCCAGGCGGCGCTAAAAATACTGTTCTAACCTCCACCTTCATCTCAAAGGATCCACTATGCCGGAACCAAAGTCAGCCAACCGCTTATCTCTCGATACATGGGCGGTCCTTCTAGCCCTCGTTGTTGCCCTCGTGGTTCGCATTGGCATTGTAAAGACAATTCCCTGGTAAGTAACACGACGCCGCTTCAGAAAGAGGAACTAACATGGCACTCCCAGTTGCTGTTGACGAGCCGCAAGACGTTACGCTGGCACCCACATCGCGCGCACGCCACATCATCGACCTGGTCCCAGGTCTGCTGCTGCTCATAGTTGTTGGATACGCCGGGAAACTCATTGAGCATTTTATCGCAACCTATGGCAAGGCACACCATCTCACGCTGCCGAACATAGAGTATGTTTTATGGGCCATTCTCTTCGGCTTGATTATCTCCAACACCATCGGGCTTCACTCCATCTTTCGCTCGGGCGTGGCCACCTATGAGTTCTGGCTTAAGGTCGGGATCGTTCTGCTTGGGGCGCGGTTCCTGATCGGAGACGTCAGCCGTCTGGGTGGCCTATCACTGGGATTGATTGTGATCGAGCTAGCGCTTGCTCTTACCTTCATGACATTTCTGGGGCGCGCATTCAAGTTGAAGCCGAAGCTCACAAGTCTTCTGGCAATCGGCTCTTCCATCTGCGGCGTGTCGGCTATTATCGCCGCACAGGGAGCAATCGATGCGGATGAAGAGGACTCATCCTACGCTATCGCGGCGATTCTGGCGTTGGGTGCGATCTCCCTGTTTACATTTCCCCTCGTGGGCCACGCGCTCCACCTAAGCGACCATGCCTACGGTCTCTGGACCGGACTGGCAGTTGATAACACAGCTGAGGCGACGGCCGCTGGAGCACTCTACTCGGATGCTGCCGGAAAAGTTGCTGTGCTTGCAAAGACCTGCCGCAATGCGACTATCGGCTTTGTTGTGCTTGGCTATGCGATTTATTGGGCTTCAAAAGGACAAGCTGCCGAGGTTCAGAACAAGGCCGCGTTTCTCTGGAGTAAGTTCCCCAAGTTTATTCTAGGGTTCCTCCTGATATCACTCCTGGCCAGTGTCGCCTTCTTCACCAAAACCCAGGTTCTTGCGCTGGGGAATGCATCTCGTTGGGCGTTTCTGCTCACCTTCGCCGGAGTCGGGCTGCGCACAAATCTCAAAGAGCTTGGCAAGCAAGGCGTCCGGCCGTTCATCGTCGGGGCAGTCGGCGAAATAGTCATCGCATTTATCACCCTAGGTCTGGTGTATGGCGCAGACCACTTTTACCACCTATAAGGAGGCGGGCATGCCGTCTGGCGATATTTCAGACAGTGTGTCTTCTTTTCATTCAACCCGTTGCGCGCATTTTGTCGCTGGATAGAGGAATATCTCGATGCCGTCCGTTCTTCACTTTTGCCAGTGGGTCTACGTCACCCGCCTCGCGACTGGAATCCGGGAATCGCCCTACTGGTTTCCGATCATCGAGGGTATTCACACGCTGGGGATTACTGCTGTCGTGGGAACCATTGCGGTGCTCGATCTTCGACTCCTTGGTGTCATCATGAAACGCGAACCAGTCTCAAGCATCGCACGCCAGGTGCTGCCATGGGCTTGGGCGGGATTCTCGGTTATGTTCGTCACCGGACTCCTGCTGTCCATTGCTGAGGCCGCTACGAATTATTTCAATTGGGCATTTCGAATCAAGTTGATCCTTCTCGTCTTGGTCGGACTGAATCCTTTGATCTTCCATCTCACCGTATATCGACAAGTAAATTCTTGGGACCTTGCAAGCATCACCCCTGGACGCGCGCGGGCAGCAGCTGTGTGTTCCCTCGTGCTGTGGGCCAGCATTATCGTCGCGGGCAGGCTGATCGCTTACGTAAATATGTAACTAGCGAAGTTAGCCGCTAATAGCGGCGCGAAAGGTTGTTCTGATTTATGTCGTTGCTTAAGTTTTGCCACTGGATCGGGAGGACCCATCTCGGAATATTCATGCGTGATTCCACCTATGCGTTCGCCATCGTCGAGATATGTCACTTGCTGGCGCTCGCGGTCTTCGGGGGAGCCATTCTGCTCGTCAATCTGCGCTTTCTGGGAGTTGCTTTCAAATTGCAGCCTATCTCACTGGTAGCCAGGGAACTGCTGCCTCTTACCGGTGGTGGTGTGGTCGCGATGTTTATCTCGGGTTTTCTGCTCTTTATGGGCGGATCTATGCGCTACTACCACAATCCGGCATTCCGACTCAAGATGATTCTCTTTGTGGTAGCACTTGTCTTCCACTTTTTCCTGCAGGTTAGAGCATCCCGGCAATCTTCGGAACTGAGCCTTAACTCGAATTTGCTCAAGCTCGGCTCAGTCGTATCGCTGCTTCTCTGGTTTTCGATTGGGTTGGCAGGCCGCGCCATTGGATATGTGTAACCAAACATGGAGAAGTAGCCCTGGTACGGGGGCTACCTTCGGAAATGTCGCCACCTCGGCGAGTAACGCTCGCGAGCTGCAAACGGCAGTCAACATCGCGCTTCAAAGCTGTTTAATTCACGCACCAAATAAAGGAGCAATTCTATGAAAAAGCTGTTATTCGGAACTTTACTCGCTCTCGGCATAGCTGCGGTCGCGAAGCCGGCGTTTGCCCATCACGCGTTTGCGGCGGAATACGACGCAAGCAAGCCCATCACGCTGCATGGCAAGCTGACCAAGCTCTCGTGGGTCAATCCTCACGGATGGATCTATGTAGACGTCAAGAATGCAGACGGAACCTCCACCAACTGGGCGGTTGAGTTCGGCGGTCCTAACGCGCTGCTGCGTCGCGGTCTGCGCGAAACCGACTTTCCGCTCGGCATCGAGTTGACGGTGAATGGCTATCTGGCCAAGAACGGTCAGAAGATCATCAACGGTACTTCAGTCAAGCTTCCTGACGGCCGGAGTCTCTTTACCGGCTCGGTAGGCACAGGCGCTCCGGGTGACCCTGGCGGCGACAACTAGGACGTAAGAATCCTCCACCCCAGAAAGGGAGAACCATGATTGTCTGCAAGACTAGCTGCATTACCTTAATCGCCGGCTCTGTGCTGGTTGCCTCCGCAATGGGGCAATCCGCAAGGCCGGCGGCCATTGTTCACTCTGCGGCGATTCCGCGCCTTGCCGACGGCAAACCGAACTTCAACGGAATCTGGCAAGCCATCAGCGGCGCCGATGTAGACCTGCAGGACCACGCGGCCAACGCGTATGCTCCGGGTGCGCAAAGTGTCGTGGAGGAGCACACGATTCCGTATCTTCCTGATGCGTTGAAGAAGCGCCAGGAGAACTACGAAAAGCGGGAGACCGCTGACACCGAAACTGCGCAAGGTGATCTGCCCGGCGTACCGCGCCTGACCTATGCTCACAACCTGCCCTTCCAGATATTCCAGAAGCCGAAGGGCGACAAGATTACCGTGCTCTATGAGTACGCAGGGGCACACCGATTCTTTTACACCAATGGAACCGACCATCCACCGGGACATATCAACTGGTGGCTCGGGGACTCCCGCGCCAAGTGGGACGGTGACACGCTGGTCGTAGACTCCGTGGATTTTCTCGACGACTCATGGTTCGATCACGCTGGCGACTTTCATAGCCAGGACCTTCATGTAGTTGAGCGGTACAAGCTGCTGGATGCAGACCATATCGACTACCGGGTGGAGATTGATGATCCCAAGACCTTCTCCAAGCGATGGCACATCGATCTGATCCTCTACCGGCGCATCGAGAAGAACTTCCAACTGCTGGATTATTACAGCTTTGCGTTCCCCATCGACAAGTATTACCCGTAGCGCCGCGAGGCCCAACAAAACCGCGATCAGATCAGGAGATTCACAGTGAATACGAGATATGTTTCCCACGCATTGAAGCTGTCGATGGGCATGGCGTTGGGGGCTACAGCCTGCATACCCTCCTCGGCCCAGTCGGCGCAACCTCAACCCCAGAGTAAAACGTCTGCGACAAAGCCGGCAGCGGCGAAGACTGACGCGCTGGCCAAGCCTTGGAAACCGAAGTTGTTGAGCGATGGCCAACCCGACGTCCAAGGCATTTGGACGACGACCTACTACGGAATGGGTTGCTTGACCAATCCGACCAACGGCGACGTCAACTGCGTGCCTCCTCCTGGTCCACGCCCGCCAGTTGGAACCGCAAACGCTGGCGGTCCGCCTCCAGCTGACGCCAGTGGTCATGTACTCGGCCAGCGCGGCAATGGCAACCCTCCCAGTATTGTCGATGGACAACCGGCCCCTGGTGGCCGTGGTGGCGGCCAGCGCGGCGCGGGCGGTGGACAGGGTGGCGGAGGAGGCTACGGCGGGCAGCAAGTCACAGCCGCTGGCGCCCCCAGTGCTGCCGGTGGTCCTGTGGGCGCAGCGGTAGGTGCCGGTCAGCGTGCCGCGCGCGGTCCAAGAATGGCTCGCAACGCACCCAGCCGCATCATCGACACCGACAATCACGACATCCCGTATACGCCCGAAGCTGCTGCTCATCAGCAGGAGCTCTTCTCGCACTACTACGAACCGGTAGGCTACGGCGACATCGACCCTCAGCAGCGCTGCTGGCCCTTGGGCGCTGTTCGTCAGTTCACCTGGCACGATGTCATATTCGAGCAGTTCCCCGGCTATATTCTTCAGATCTTTGAAGGCGGAGAAGTCTACCGCATCATTTATCTGGATAACCGTCCTCACATCAGCAACGACCTGAAGTTGTGGATGGGCGATGCGCGCGGCCACTGGGAGGGTACGACGCTGGTGGTCGATACGACCAGCAACAATGCCAAGGGCCGTCTCAGCCGCGCGGGTGACTTCTCCAGCGATAACGTGCATCACGTCGAGAGATACATCTTCACCGATGCAGACCATTTCAAATATGAGGCAACCTTCGACGATCCCTCGGTTTATACGCGCCCATGGACCTTCGGCTTCGACGAGCACCGTGGCTCCTTCGGAGGAGATGGCGGTGTCGCAGCCGACGGGCCCCCTACCGCTGAATCCCAAGCCAAGTATGAGATGTGGGAGGAAGCTTGCCATGAAGGTTTGATTCCGGGTGGCAATACTGTCCCAAGCTTACCGCCGATCAATTGAGCCCAAACCTGCGAAAGACCGGACAGTCGCAATCAACGTCACTTCAACCAGGCGGGAGGCTTCTCATCGGCCTCCCGTCTATATCTCCGGTAATAAGGAAGGGACCATATGCACGACATCAAATTTGCTTCAAGCGTCGCAGTTGCGACGTTGCTGTTCCTTGGCGTATCGGCGAAGCCCTCGCAGGCCCAGCGGCTTCCGCTGGCGCAAGGTGTTCAGAAGGTGTGCGCGATCGAATTCACCCACGATGAGAAACTCCCCGCACGTGTTGAAGACTCCGCGTTGCCCTGCCTTGAGGAGGCCGCGAAGACACTGAAGCAGAACCCGAACATCAAACTCGTTCTTGTTGGCGTTTCTCATCCTTTGTATGACCACTCGGAGGAAGACCACGGGATGGAACGCGAGGGCGAGGACATGACCGGCGCAGATATCCGCTTCAGCGACGTGGCAGCTTATCGCGCGGTCAACACAAAGGAGTATCTGACAAAATGGCTTAGCGCCGACCCCACCCGCATCATCCCGACTACGGACGAATACTCCCTCGGGCGAAGGGTCACCATCTATGCAGTGCCAGGAGACGCCAACTTCTTCCACAACTACACAAAGACGACACCCACGAACGAATCGGTTTGCACAATCAAACCGTGCCCGGACACTAGAGAAGATGTCCTGACACCGCAGCCGCGCCCTCGGATCGCAGCTAGCAGTGCGAGTTTGTCGCATTAAGGGCGCGGACCAATATGTTCTTTCAGCGGAAGGCGAATATTTACCGCGTAGCGCTCCTCCAACTGCTTCTTGCGTCGAGCGCTGCCTGGGCCGCCACTGGAGGCAGCATCTCTGGCTTTGTTACCGACCCAACCGGCGCCTTCATACAGTCAGCCACACTCACACTGGTCAGCGACTCCCAGCGGACCACCTACCGCGGCCTAACAGATAAGCAGGGAATGTATGCTTTTCCCAATCTTCCCGTGGGGCATTATTCCCTGATGGCTGCTGCAACTGGCTTCGCGACTCAGCGCCGGATTAATCTTTCCGTTGATAGTGACTCGGTCCTACGCATCGATATCACGCTCGACATGGGAGCTCAATCCGAGTCGATCAGCGTTAGCAGCGATACCGGGACACGGGTCGACACGATCGCAACCCACCTGGGCGAGGTTGTCTCTGCGGCCCAGATGACCGCCATTCCCCTCAACGGTCGCAACTACACCGACCTGCTCGCAATCCAGCCGGGAGTCGCGCCTATCTCGACCTCGCTGCCAAGCTCCATCATCATGGCCGGTGTCACCGGAAGCATCGATCCTTCGGGCGACGCCAACCCGGGAAATCTCTCAATCAACGGCCAGCGTGAGTCGTCGAATGGCTTTATGGTCAACGGCATCGACGTGCAGGAGCACATGAACGGCGGGACATCCATTATTCCCAACCTCGATTCCATCGAGCAGTTCCGCGTGCTCTCCAATAACTTCGATCCCGAGTACGGCAACTACAACGGCGGCATGGTGACGGTCATCAGCAAGTCCGGCAGCAACAGCTTCCATGGCAATGTGTTCGAGTTCTTCCGTAATACCACGCTCGACGCCAGGGGCTACTTCGATCCCACCAAAGCCGCGTTCAATCAGAACCAGCTTGGCGGCACCATCAGTGGTCCGATCAAGCACGACAAGGTCTTCTTCTTCGCCGACTATCAGGGGACGCGCACCACGCAGGGCATCGAGACCGGCAACATCACTGTCCCCACGCTGGCAGAGCGCCGTGGCGACTTCTCCGCGGACGCCGCCGACTTCGGAACTAAAGGAACAGACCCTACCACTGGCCAGCCGGTGATCTTTGCGAACATCCTCAGTGGCTCGAAGTTCGGCTCTTATCTGTCTCCGGGGCTGGGCTTCATGCCGGGCGGAGGAACGCCCTATTACTTTCAAGCAGGCTGGGAAGTGCCATCCGGGGATACCTATGGGCGCCAACTGGCAGGGTGCAATCCTCACGCCGACACTCCCTGCGTCTATGCGAATACCTGCGCATCTACCTCGCAGTGCATCCTCGGCCCAAACCTGAACATCCCGCAGGCCGTGTTCTCCGCGCCCGCCCAGCATTTGCTGCAGTATATTCCTGCGCCCAACTCCAGCTATGACACCTTCTCCAGCGCAGCCAACCCCCAAACCGTCCGCGACGACAAGGGTTCCACGCGCATCGACATCAATAATGGAATGGGGCAGATCTCCGCCTACTACTTTGTCGACGACTATACCCTCGACAATCCCTACCCCGGCTCCGTCGCTGGTGCGAGCATCCCTGGCTTTGACGCACTGTATTTCGGCCGCGCTCAACTCTATTCATTGGGCGACACCAGGGTCTTCGGCGCCGATACCGTGAACGAACTGCACCTCGGCTATCTGCGCAACGCCAACGTCATTGGGCAACCGCGCGGCGGCCTCGGGGTCAGCATGGCTGCACAGGGCTTCTCCACCGGCCCCGACGGCATCTACGTCCAGGCGCCGCAGTTTGAAGGGGTTGAGAATATGACCTTCCCCACCTTCGTGATGGGAGTGCCCATCACCAACATCACACAGGTCAACAACACCTTCTTTACCGGCGACGGTCTGTCGCGCGTGATACGCTCGCACACACTTAAGATCGGTGCGCAGTTCCACGCCGATCAAGTCAACGAGCATCCCAACGCCACCTTCAACGGGACCTTCAATATCGACGGCACCGAGACGGGCTCGCCCTACGCAGACTTTCTGCTGGGAATCGCGAGCAACTTCACCCAGTCTTCCGGTCAGCCATTCTATCTTCGCAATCGCTATCTCGGTCTCTATGCGCAGGACACGTGGCGCGCGTCCAGCAATCTCACCTTCAACGCCGGGCTGCGCTGGGACGTGATCATGCCCTGGTGGGAAAAGCACAACCAATTGCAAACCTGGGTCGCGGGCGCGCAGTCCACGCTCTATCCGGGCGCGCCTCCGGGGCTGTTGGTAGCCGGCGACCCTGGGGTGCCACGCACCATCGCACCCACCAGATACGGCAACTTCACGCCTCGCCTCGGCCTCGCCTACGCGCCCTCCTTCGCCGGCGGCATCGGCAGAAAGATCTTCGGCAGCAGCGGCCAATCCAGCATTCGCGCCAGCTATGGAATCTTCTACACGGCGTTCCCAGGGCTCGCTGCCGGCATCATGTATGCGGTGCCGCCGTTCGGCTACAATTACCTCAGCCCGGCCCCTCCACTGCTGGCAACGCCGTTTATCAACGCCGGCGATGGCACCAACAACGGACAGCGCTTCCCATTTCTCTTTCCATCGCATCGGGTATCTGCTGCGAATCCAGACAATGCGGTCCAATGGGCAAACTTCGCACCTCTCTCGGCAGACCCATTCTTCGACCGCCGCAATCGCGTCCCATTCATTGCCGACTACATGCTTTCCATCCAGCGTCAACTGAGTAACAAGGCCGTACTGACTGTGAGCTATGTCGGCAATCAAGGACACCGCGAACTCGCCCTGGTCTCCGCCAACCCCGGCAACGCAGCTCTCTGCCTCAGCCTGGCCAGCGTTGGCTGCGGCCCCTTTGGCGAGGACAACACCTACGTCTCCACGAACGGACAGACCTATCTCGGCACCCGTGTCGGACAGAGCGGAGGGCCTCTCCTCGCTCCCGGAACTGAGAACTATGGTGAGAACACCGCCGACCGGTCGATCGCCAACTCCAACTACAACGCGCTCGAGTCGACGCTCCGCTACGACCATAACAGCTCGCAGTTTCTACTCAGCTATACCTACGCGAAGTCAATCGACCAGGGGTCCAGCCTGGGCGAGCAACTCAATCCCTTCGATGCTCGCCGGAGTCGCACCATCTCCGCCTGGGATATAAAACACGACTTAGTCGCCAGCTATACTCTCGCTCTGCCAATCGCCGGGTTTACCGACCGGTTTGGCCATGCGCCAGACCTGCTCACCAGCGGATGGAGCCTATCCGGCACAACCCGCTTCGCCAGCGGCCTCCCGGTCACGCTGTTTGACAACTCCGACAACTCGCTGGTCGGCACCCTGGGCAACGGAGCCAACAACTATCTGCTCGACACTCCGCAGTTCGTCGACGGTCCACTCCGGATCAACACCAATGGCCGTAACGGCAAACCCGCGTTTAACACGGCGCTATTTCAAGAAGAGAATCCGGGCCAATTGGGCAACGCAAAACGACGCATGTTCTACGGCCCGGGCATCGAGAACTTTGACCTGACCCTTCAGAAGAACATGCCCCTCAACGAGGGAAGATCCGTTGACCTGCGTATCGAAGGCTTTAACGTGTTCAACCATACCCAATTCTATGGACCAGCCGCGGTGGACGGCCAAATCGAAGACTCAAACTTCGGCCGGATCGTCAGCGCCGCCGCGCCGCGCCTTCTGCAAGTCGCCGCAAAGGTCAGCTTCTAGCGACGGTTCAAATCATGAATACAGCCATCGAGCGCGATCCGTCGCATACGCAGCGTGGGTAGCTTGAGATTAACTCGCCCCCGTCTTGAAAGAGCGATTTAGACTTCCTGTTGGGCTGCAAAGTCTTCCGCGGTGGCCCACCACAGCGCACCCCTCCCGACGCCGGCCAATGGCGCGTGGCCTCACCCAAGGCAGGTTCCCGCGATGCCCTGGTCGTCGAATTCCTTGAGCCGATGAACTATCCGCTCCTCCTGCGCATGTTGCATGTCGCTGGAGCAAGCGGGTCCATCGCGGGAAGCGTTCGTGTAACAGCATGAAACTGGGTGGCGCTTTACGCCCGGGGGAGTGGTGGAAGTCGGGCGCCTACCAGCTCTCCGTCAACACCAATATCGAGGACCTCGCCGGCAACCATATCGGTCAAGCCTTCGACATCGACGTCTTCGACCACGCCAGCGACAAATCCATTTCGGTCAGCAGCTCCGGGAGTCCCAGATGTGGACTCCGGGGGTAGAGTTGCGCCCACTGATCCGGCATCAGTCAACCGGGGCGTTTGATTCGGGAGTTTCGCGATGCCGTGCACCGGTCGGTGTGCAGAAAGTGTGCCAGAAAGGGCAGTTCAGATGGAAGGCATTAGGTATTGGTGAGAAGTCCGCCGGGGCAGGGAAGCGTTGGCATGGCAAACAACCCGCTCACTCTCACCGCAAGGTTTGCAGCCAATCTCGCGTCAGTCTGCATGATCGGAACTCAAAAAGCCCTTGATATGGCAAATCAGCAACGGGCGGGGCTCGATGTATCTTAGCTTCTATCGCGCGGATGCGCTTGGGCTCTCTACCGGCGTGTAACTGGCGGTGCGGTGATGCAAATTGCATACTCAAAGAGAGTCATCCCACAGGCTGGTCATGCACGCGAAGGCTTCGAACGATGAGCAGCCGTAACCGGAGCGACCCGCAGGCGGGCACATGAGAAGGTGCGGCCCGGCAAAGCGCCAACTGCTCAGCGGTTTCTAGGCCGATCCAAATTTTGATACGAACTAAAGTAACCGAACCAGAAAATTACAGTCCCTTTTCGACGTCGACTCTGATATTTGTTAAGCACGCCTCATGTTTTCCTACCCACGCGGCGGAGGCATGAGGATTTTGGCTACCTCACAAGCATTGTGAGTGAGGATTTTTGTTTTCTAACCGGATAGAGTGCTGCAGCTAACCGCAGAATGCTGTCCCAAGCGATGTTGCGCTTGTGCCCTTCATTACGGTGTGGGGCACTCGCAACCGCAAAAAGTCGAGAGCCTTCAATTCGCTTTCGGCTGCCGAAACGGATGATGTTGACCAAACCGCAAGGCCTGGCCAAGTTAGTCCGATACGTGTAGTGGTGTGATCCGCCAGTTGAAATGGGCAGATCATATCCTTGCGAGGCTGGCAACCTCCGCGCAGCGATCAGTGATGCGGCGTGACGAAGATAGTGGCTCGGCGGTTTATCCGTCAGCCCGTACGACTGGAACGCCAGATTTCTGCGATCAGTCGCAGAACGGCCTCCAATCGGATTGCAGCGGTCCACCCCCTCACCGGGCGGTTGGGGCGCCTGTGACCAAAGGTCGAGAGCTTACAATTTGCCTTCGACTGCCGAGACGCATGACGTTGACCGGGCCGCAAGGCTCAGCCAACTCACTGCGATCCTATAGTGTGTGATTACCCAGATAGAAACGGGGCTAGTCACCTCCTCTTCGAGGTTGGCAACCTCCGCGCAACGATAGTTGCAACATCGCGCGACGGACATACGCGGCCGACGGTTATCCGTCGGTTCGCCCAAATATTTCCAATAAATATTGGCAATTACAGGGCTTTGTCCTGCGCGAATCGTTAGTTGCGCGCTTAGGAGCGAACTCCCCGATCGATTCCCGGGAGGCCTCACGACTTTCGGAGATGAGTGGTACGATGGCGAGCATATCCCCCAGTTCTACGCGGAAAGATGACGCAATACCCTTACAGCAAAACGTTACAACAACCAATTCACGAGAGGCCCCATGTCAAGAGAGCAACCAATCAAGTGGCGATTCCCCCCACGCTTCTTTCACCGTTGCCTTCCAAATTGCGCCTTATGTCCGTGCGCTTAGCTCCCTCGATCAGGACGCGTTGGTCGAGAAGATCCAGCACATGCTGGCCGTCGCCGAAGCCGAGGCATTCACCAACTACGAGTTCAGCTTAACTGCCGCAGCTGCGACTACACTGGCTGAGATCAACGATAAGGTCACTGCGATCCTCGCCGCCTCGGCACTGGACCATGAACCACAGCTGCAGTACTCCCGCAAGGGTGCGGCCCGGGTGCTGGACATGTCCCTCCGGTCGCTCGCCGCCTACATTAAGGTGGGAACCATCAAGGTAAGGCGCGAAGGGGGCAGCATCAAAATCCTACACTCGGAAATACTGCGGTTTCTGAAAAGCGATTGCAGGAAGCCCGTGGCGTCAAAGAAGAAGCTGCTTCAGATGGGTGTCGAACGGCCCGCCTCCGCAAAACTCATGGTCGGATAAGACCGGGACTCTCAGGGGAAAGATCAGCCCAGATTAGGCTGATCTTTTCCCCGCAACGTCGGTGCCTGGCTGGATGCGGTGTATCCGAAGATGGGCAGAGAAGTGCAGACTCGTGCAGGAATAAACCCTCCATCCCGTCACAATCCCGTCACAGTTACTCCCTGATTGGCTCAGTCTAAGAATGCAAAGAGGCAGAAACTTGCACCCTTTACAGGTCATTTGAGGTGTGAGTGCCTTAGACCCTCAGTGTTTATTGGGGTCTAAGTCACAAATCGACTAAATGATCAACG
>Ga0181529_10000557_pt1 | contig 53408 bp, 48 predicted proteins | sample PEATcosm2014_Bin_36_FD_119763 | JGI IMG/M metagenome (GOLD analysis project Ga0181529, IMG submission 119763) | Peatland microbial communities from MTU Mesocosm Facility, Houghton, MI, USA - PEATcosm2014_Bin10_30_metaG | ecosystem: Environmental > Terrestrial > Soil > Wetlands > Peat | place...
AATTCTTGGATTGCGCCGACGCGTTTACGCAAGAGGCGACAGGCGAATTTCACTGCCAGTCGCTGCAGGACAGCGCCCGCAACGAAACAGGCGACAAGTACGAGCGCGACGCCGCTGTCCTGCTGTCGGCGCTCGACGGCGAAGCGGACCCGTTCATGCGCTCGCGGTACACGTTCTATCTCGCCCAGAGTTGGCGCGACTGCGGCCGTCATCGCAACGCGCTCGACGCCTATCTGCGGCGGGCGGAGCTCGGCTACTGGGATCAAGAAGTCTACGTCAGCCTGTACCACGCAGGGCAGATGGCCGAGGCGCTCGAACTCGATACCGCCTACTGCCTCGACGTCTACCTGCGAGCCTTCGACTTGTGCCCGACGCGGGCGGAGGCGTTGCACGCCGCCGCGCGTCTGTGTCGTACAAAGTCCCGCTTTCAGAGCGGCTATCTGTTCGCCAGGCGCGGCGTCGAAATCTCGAAGCCAAGCGAGGGCTTGTTTCTCGCCGACTGGATCTATCGCTACGGCATGAAGGACGAGTTTGCGATTCTGGCCTATTGGAGCGGACGGCACGACGAGTGCTTAGCGACGTGCGAAGAGCTCTTGCGACTGCCGGACCTTCCCGAATCGGATCGTCCTCGCATTGTCGAGAACGCGGACTTCGCGCGCGCCGCCATGAATGCGACCTGAGGCAAACGGCCTTACGCCTCGCCGAGCGCCGGATAGTCGGTGTAGCCGTGCGCGCCGCCGCCATAAAGCGTGTTGCTGTCGAGCGGCGCCAGAGCCGCTCCGCGGCGCAAGCGTTCGACGAGATCGGGATTGGAGATGAACGGCTTGCCGAAGGCGACGAGGTCGGCGCGGCCTTCGGCCAACGCCTCGCTCGCGAGTTCGCGGGTGTAGCCGTTGTTGGCGATGTAGGCGCCGGAGAAGCTGCGGCGCAGCGCCGCGTAGTCGAACGGCGCGAAGTCGCGCGCGCCGCCCGTCGCGCCCTCGACGACGTGGATGTAGGCGAGACGGCGCTCGCTCAGGCGCTCGACGAGATAGCCGAACAGCGCCGTTGGATTGGAATCGGCGATGTCGTTGGCAGGGCTGACCGGCGCGATCCGGACGCCGAGGCGCGACGACGGCCAGACTTTGAGGATCGCGTCGGCGACGTCCAGCGCCAAGCGGGCGCGGTTCTCGATCGCGCCGCCGTAAGAGTCCTGGCGCTGGTTGGCGCCGTCGCGCAAGAACTGGTCGATCAGGTAGCCGTTGGCGGCGTGAATTTCGACGCCGTCGAAGCCGATGCGCTTGGCGTTGCGGGCGGCCTCGGCGTAGTCCGAAACGATCGAGGCGATCTCCGCCGCGCTCAGCGCGCGCGGTTCGGAGACGTCGGCGAAGCCGGTTTCGATATAGGTCTTGCTTTTGGCGCGGATCGCCGACGGCGCGACCGGCGCGCTGCCGTTCGGCTGCAGCGACGTGTGCGAGATTCGGCCGACGTGCCACATCTGCACGAAGATGCGTCCACCCGCCTCGTGCACCGCACGCGTCACGTTGCGCCAGCCCTCGACCTGCGCCTCGCTGTAGAGGCCCGGCGTCCAGATATAACCCTGTCCCTGCTGACTGATCTGCGAGGCCTCGGACACAATCAGCCCGGCGCCGGCGCGCTGGCGGTAATAAGTCGCGGCCAAGTCATTGGGAGCGTCCGTGCCCGGCGTCGCGCGGTTGCGCGTCAGCGGCGCCATCACCACCCGATTGGGCAGCTCAAGATCGCCGAGTCGGAAGGGCTGGAACAGCAAGGAGGCATCGGGACTCATACGGGCGCCTTTCTTCTTGAGAGGAGCGTCATGCGGGCAGGGTCAGCAGGCCGGCGGCGCCGTCATCGAGGCCGATCAGCAGCCGTGCGCCGGTCGCGTCCCAGCCGAGCGCGCTGACCGCGCCGCCGCCCGGCGCGCGCACCAGGATCTCCGCCGCGTCGACCAGCCGGCACAGAAGCGCCATGCCGTCGGAATAGCCGACCGCCACCACCAAGGCGCGCGGATGAAACGCGACCTTGACGACGCGGGCCGAGCGGACGCCGCACTCCCGCGGCGCTTTACCCATCGGCCCGTCCTTGTCCTTGAACGGCCAGACGATGCAGGCGTCGGCGCCGGACGTCGCCAACCAGTGGCCGTCATGCGACCACGACAGCGCGCGCGTTTTGCCGGGATAGCCGGTCATGCGCATGTTGCGCGCGTCGGCGACGCGCCAGCCGTGCAGCGCATTCTCCTGCATCGAGGTGACGAGGAAGCGGCCGTCGGGCGAAGCGGTGACGTCGAGGTGCGAGCCCTTCCATTCGAGCATGGTCGGCGCGGCGGCGGCGTTTGGGAACCACAGCGAGGCGCCATTGTAGTGGGCGAGCGCCAGCCGATAGCCCTTGGGCAGGAAGGCGAGGCCGCGCACCGTGGTCGGCGCCGCCCAGGATTTCACGGCGCCGGCGGCGTCGCGGGCGCGCGCCTGCTTGCCCGCCGCCCAGGCGATCGCGCCGGCCTGCGCGGACAGCGCGTCGATCCAGCGCCCTTTCTCGTCGGCGATCGTTTCGACGCCGCCGTCGGCGGAGGTTCTGACGACGCGGCCGTCGTCGCCGCCGGTCAGCAGTCTATCGCCGTCGCGCGCGGCGACGAGGATCGCGCCGTCGGGGTGGGCGACGACGCGCCGTTCCGCCCCGGGATCGCCAATGACGACGATTCCGTCAGCGAGCGCCAAGGCGGGCTCGCCGCCGATGAAGGCGGCGGCGACCGCCGGGGCGCCGGCGGCGAGCGGCCGCACATGGGCGGTCAGCGATGAGGTCGGTTCGGCCATGGCGGCGGCGATCGGCGCTTGGCCAATCAAGCGGCGCAGGCGAGGAAACCCTCGCGGATCGTCGCCTCGTCGAGGTTGCGGCCGATAAACACAACCTTCGACTCGCGTTTCTCGCCCGACTTCCAGTCGCGCTGCGGCTCGCCGTCGAGCATCATGTGCACGCCCTGGAAGACGAAGCGTTTGGGATCGTCCTTGAAGGCGACGATGCCCTTGCAACGCAGGATGTCGGGGCCGCGCTCCTGGGTGAGGCGGTTGATCCACGGCATAAACTTGTCGGGGTCGAGATCGCCTTCGAGCCGTGCGGCGATCGATTGCATGTCCTCGTCGTGATAGTGCTTCAGGCCGCCGTGATGGTGATGGCCGTGGCCGTCGTGATCATGTTCGTGATCGTGGTCTTCGACGGTCAGGAATTCCGGCTCGATGTCGAGGATGCGGTCGAGGTCGAAAGCGCGGCGCTCCAGCACCTCGTCGATCTTGACGTCGCAGCGCTCGGCGCGATGTAGCCGCGCGTAGGGGTTGATGGCGCGGATGCGGGCCTCGACTTCGCGCAGCTCGGCCGGCGAGACGAGGTCCGTCTTGTTGATGACGATGACGTCGGCGAAAGCGATCTGGTTCTTCGCCTCCGGCGCGTCGCGCAGGCGCTGGCTCAGCCATTTGGCGTCGGCGACGGTGACAACCGCGTCGAGCCGCGCCGCGCCGCGCACGTCCTCATCGACGAAGAAGGTCTGAGCCACCGGCGCCGGGTCGGCGAGGCCTGTCGTCTCGACGATGATGCCGTCGAACTTGCCCTTGCGCCGCATCAGCCCTTCGATGATGCGGATCAGGTCGCCGCGCACGGTGCAGCAGATGCAGCCATTGTTCATCTCGAACACTTCTTCGTCGGCGCCGACGACGAGCTCGTTATCGATGCCGATCTCGCCGAACTCGTTGACGATCACGGCATAGCGCTTGCCGTGCGGCTCGGAGAGGATGCGGTTGAGCAGGGTCGTCTTGCCCGCGCCGAGGTAGCCGGTGAGGACGGTGACGGGGATTTTGTCGAGGCTCGCGTCGGTCATGGCGGTCAAGCGCTTGCGGCTCCAGACAGTTGGGGGGGAAACGACACAGGTGAGGATATAGGTCGGGGGAGCGGCGATGGGTAGGGGGCGGACCGAGTCGGCGCGGACGCCAGACCGTATTTCCGCTAGAATAAACCCAGTCACGAGAAGGGATTTCGCCTTGCCCCCGTCGATTCGCCGCTTGCTCGTCGTCGCGGCGGCGCTGCTCGCCTTCGCCGCGCCGAACCGCGCCGCCTCTGCGAGAGACCCCGCCGACCCCCGGACGCCGGTCGCCGCGCTCTATGCGATCGAGAAGACCGGCCAAGCGCCCCTGGCGACGCCCGCCCACCGCGCCGCGGCGCTGACCCGCGGCCTCGCCGCGATGTGGGACAAGGCCGAGGCGGGCGCCCGCCGCGGCGGCGCGATCGACTTCGACGTCGCCACCAATTCGCAGGGCGCGGAGGTCAAGTCCTATGCGCTGGCGGTCACGGCCCGCGCCGCCAACCGCGCCACTGTCGTCGCGACGATCGATCCCGGCGACTGGGGGCGTCAGTCGGCGCGCGAAAACGTCATCACGTTCTCGCTGTTGCGCCAGAACGGGCGCTGGCGCATCGACGACGTCAGCGGCGTCGCCGAGCCCAATGCGTGGTCGCTGCGCGATATGCTCGCCCAAACGCTCAGGGCGCAGTGAGGGGAAGAAGCCGATGCGCCGCCTGATCCTCGCGCTCGTCGCGCTGATCGCCCTCGCCGCCCCGGCGCTCGCCGCCGGCCCGCTCGACGAGCTCAGGCGTTCGTTCACGCTCGACGGCAAGCCGGTCCCGCCGGGCGTATTCCGCGACTTCGGCGACGCCGATCTTGGCGATTCGCTGCCTTCGATCGTCGCGATCGACGTCAAGGCGGCGATCGGCTCCAACCGCTACGGCGATCCGATCGCGCGCCGCGGCGACTGGCTGACGCAGAGCCGCGCGGCGCCCGGGTCGCTCAACGGCGCCGAAGAGACCGGCTATCGCTACATCGGCGCGACGAAGAGCGGGTTGCTCGTCGCCATCGTCACGTACAGCGGCGGCGGCGGCGGCGTCTTCACCACCCTGCATGTCCTCGACGCCAACCTCGCCGCCGGTTTCGACGGCGACGGCAAGCGCTACGGCCGCGTCAATCTCGTCGTGCTGCGCAGCGTCGCCCTTGGCGACCGCTGGGACGGCGAAGCGACCCTCGTTGGCGATGCAATCCGCATCGCGACGGCGAAGACGCCGGCCGAGGGGGCGCCAAAGTCGATCGAGGCGAAGCGGCCATAGCCTGGATCAAGCGCACAGACGGCTGGCGCGATCAGCGATCGCGCCTACAGGTCTCCAGCTTGCCTCAGCAACGCGATCTGCCCAAGCGTCGCACAGTCCTCCGGCGCCGGCGCAAACGCGATTGCGAGCGCGTCGCCTGCGGCGCGGTAACGCGCGGTCAACCCCGGCGAGCCGACGACGCAAGCCTCGCGTGCGCCTTGTGCGCCGGCGAGGATCTCCGCGCCGATCAGCAGGCCGGAGAGATATTCGGCGAGCGCGTGCGCCGGCAGTTCGTGGAACAGGCCGAGCGTGCGGGTCATGAAGATCGCGTGCAGCAGATCGCCCGGCCGCTCGAGCGCGGCGGCCGCGGCGACGCCGCGCGCAAAGGCGTCCGCGGCGTCGGTCTTGTCGGGCGGCGTCATCAGCCGGCCGAGCAGAGTGTGGTCCTTCAGCGCCGCAAAAACTTCGCCGGTCATGAAGGTGGCGAAGCCGACGATGCGGCCCGCCTCGACGCGCGCCCATTTCGAATGCGTGCCGGGTAGGACAAACAGCCCATCGGCGCGGCCGCTGGCGGCGAGCGCGCCGAGGATCTGCGTCTCCTCGCCGCGCATCACGTCGGGCGCGCGCCGCCGATCGCGCGCGCTGAGGCCGGGAACGATGACGACGCGGCCGATCCGCGTCGTTGGGATCGTCGTCAACGCTGCGGCGATCTCCGCCGCGCCGGCCGGACAGGCGACATAGGGCGCCTCGACCCAGCCTTGGCGCGAGCCGACCATGCCGCTCATGATGATCGGCAGGCCAGGGAAACGCCGCACCCAGTCGCCGATCTGCGCCTCGAGAAACCCTTCGTGGGCGCCGCTGGCGAGGCCGGTCGCTCCGGCCTCGGCCTCGACCGCGTCGAGTCTGGCGCCGTCGGCCGCGGCGAGCCGGGCGCGAAACGCGCTCGTCCCCCAGTCGACGCTGACGAAGGCAGGGGAGGAGGACAAGGACGACTCCTGGGCTGGGGCGGACCATGCTAGCGGATTGTCCCGCGCGCAGCAGGCCCGAAACCGTCCGCCGTCGCGTCGCCGTCAGCCTTGCGACGGTTGCGTGCGATCAAAGAGTTTGGCGATCCGCAGCGCGACATCGTCCACCGCATCCCACGGCGTATATTCGATCGTGGTCGTGGGGTCGGTCGGCCCCCGCGTCAGCGTCATGATCAAGCGGATCATTTGCCGGTCCAGCCAGCCGTAGCGCGGGTAATCGAGCCGTCCGGCAATCGCCACGGCGAGGGCCGGGGCAAGCCGATTTTGGGCGAGCGCTTTGCGAAGATAGGGGTTGCCCTCGGCCGTGCCGCGGCCCGGTTTCCTTGCCGCCAGACAGACGGAAACGAACGCCAACGGCGGCTGAGCGCGCAGCGATCGGTAGAGGGAAAGAAACCGGCGTCCTTCGGGCAGATGCCGGCCATAACGCACGGCCGACACGATCGCCGCCAGCCGCGCCTGCGCGAGCTTTTCCGCGGTCGGAAAGGTCGTCGCCAAATCTTGCGGCGAAACGGGGATTCCCCGCTCGACGAGGCGGCTGGCGATTCGCTCGGCGACGCGTCGCGCTTGGCCGTCATGTGTGGCGTAATAAAGCTGCATGTCTGGACTAGCGTGACGCAGGGGGTTGAACACGGGCTGGCGAGGCGTCGATCCCTCTGTCCGCCCGCCAAACTCGGAATCCGTCAATTGTGAGCCTATATGACTTGAAAACGCGAGCGGCCGCGTCAAATGACCGCAAAGCGTCGATCGCGGCCATCTCCGCCCCGTCGTGATTCCTCTGAGCGCCGGCGCGCTCGCTTGTGTCGTTTGTTTCTTCCTGTAGCCTCGCCGGCCCGAGCGGCGGATTAGGAGAGTCGATGTCGCCAATCATTTCTGTCGCCGCCGTCACCAAGCGATTCGACTCGGGCCTCGTAGCGATCGACGCCATCAATCTGGAAATTGCCAAAGGCGAGATCTTCGCCCTGCTGGGGCCGAACGGCGCCGGCAAGACGACGCTGATCAGCGTCATCTGCGGCATCGTTTCGATGACCTCGGGACAGGTCCGCGTCGACGGCCATGACATTGGCCGCGAGTATCGCGCCGCCCGCTCGAAAGTGGGTCTGGTTCCGCAGGAGATCGCGCTCGACATCTTCGCGACGGTCTGGAACACGGTCCGCTTCAGCCGCCGCCTGTTCGGCCGTCCATCGAACGACGGCTACCTCGAAGCTTTGCTGCGCGACCTTTCGCTGTGGGAGAAGCGCAACAGCCGCGTCATTGAACTTTCGGGCGGGATGAAACGGCGCGTCATGATCGCCAAGGCGCTGAGCCACGAACCCGACGTTCTGTTTCTCGACGAGCCCACGGCGGGCGTCGACGTGAACCTGCGCCGCGACATGTGGGCGCTGGTTCGCAAGTTGCGTGACGAGGGCGTCACCATCATTCTGACGACGCATTACATCGAGGAAGCCGAGGAAATGGCCGATCGCGTCGGCGTGATCGACAATGGCCGCATCCTGCTCGTCGACGACAAAGCGGCGCTAATGCACAAGTTCGGCAAGCGGCGGCTGACGCTGACGCTTCGCAAGCCGATGGACGAACTTCCCGCCGCGCTAGCGGAGTGGTCGCTCGCGCTCGACGAAAGCGGGCGACGACTGACCTACAGCTTCGACGCCGACTCGCAGGGCGTCGGCATCCCCGTGTTGCTGCGCCGCCTCGGCGAGCTCGGCGTCGACTTCAAGGATCTCGATACGTCGTCGAGCACCCTGGAGGACATCTTCATCAGTCTTGTGGGGCGCGCGGCATGAGCGATGGCATGGCCTTCAACCCCGGCGGCGTCTGGGCGATCTACCGTTCGGAGCTCGCGCGCACCGTGCGGACGATCGGCCAAAGCGTCGCGGTGCCAGTGATCACTACGGCCTTGTATTTTGTCGTCTTCGGCGGCGCGATCGGATCGCGCATGCAACAGGTCGACGGCGTCGGCTACGGCGCCTTTATCGTGCCGGGACTGATCATGCTCTCCCTTTTGACGCAAAGCATTTCGAACGCGTCGATCGGCATCTACTTCCCGAAATTTACCGGGACGATCTTTGAAATCCTTTCGGCCCCGCTTTCCTACGTCGAGGTCGTCATCGCCTATGTCGGCGCCGCCGCCACCAAGTCGGTTGCGATCGGCCTCATCATCCTGGCGACCGCCACGCTGTTCGTGCCGGTGCAAATCCTCCATCCCTTGTGGATGGTCGTCTTTCTCGTGCTGACTTCGGTGGCCTTCAGCCTGTTCGGCTTCATCATCGGCATTTGGGCCAAGACGTTCGAGCAGCTGGCGATCATACCGGCGCTGATCGTCACGCCGCTGACCTTTCTCGGCGGGGCGTTCTATTCGATTGACATGCTGTCCCCCGTTTGGCGCACCGTCAGCCTGTTCAATCCGGTCGTCTATCTGGTGAGCGGCTTCCGCTGGAGCTTCTACGGCCGCGGCGATGTCAGCGTCGCCGGCAGCCTCGGCTTCACGCTCCTGTTCATCGCCATTTGCCTGGCGGTCCTGTGGCAGATCTTTCGCACCGGCTATCGCCTCAAGCCGTAGGGCCGCGTCAGCGAATCTCGATCGAGCGCAGGTAGCGGTCGCGGTAGGTGTCGAGAACGACCGCCAACACGATCACCGTGCCGATCACGATCGGTTTGAAATTGTCGCCGACGCCGAACAACTGCAATCCGGTGCTGAGGACCTGAAGAATGCAGGCTCCGATGAGGCTGCCGATGATCGAGCCCTTGCCGCCGCTGAGGCTGGTGCCGCCGATGATGACCGCCGCGATGGCGTTGAGCTCGTAGCCGACGCCGGCGATCGGGCTGCCGATGTTCAGCCGCAGCAAGTAGACGACGGCGGCGGTGCCTGCGGTCAGGCCGCTGATGGCGAACGCGGCGATCTTGTAATTGCGCGGCGTGTGGCCGGAGAGCCGCACCGCTTCCTCGTTTGTGCCGATGGCGAAGATGAAACGGCCGAACACGGTGAAGCGCAGGATGAACCAGCCGACCAGGATCACCCCGACCGCCACGAGGAAGATCGACGGCAGCACGCCGCCGACGATCATGTTGCCGAAATCGACGAACGGTTGCGGCAGGCCGGTGATCGTCGAATTGTTGCTCAGCACGCGCGCCGCGCCACTGGCGACGTTGAGCATGCCGAGGGTGACGATGAAGGACGGCAACTTCCATTGTTCGCATACCCAACCGTTGATCGCGCCGCAGGCGGCGCCAGTCCCCATGCAGCCGAGAATCGCCAGCGGCACCGACTGCCAAGCCGGCAAGTCCTTGTCCGTCATGATCAACGCGCCGACGACGGTGCACAGCGCCAGCACCGAGCCGACCGAGAGGTCGATGCCGCCAGTCAGGATCACGAACGTCATCCCCGCGGACAAGACCGTATTGATGGCGATCTGCACGAATATCTTCAGGAAATTTTCAGAGCTGGCGAAATACGGCGCGGTCAGGCAAAAGAAAATGACGATCAGGACGAGCGCGACGGCGACGCCGGCCTCTCGCACCAGGAACCGCAGAATGGTGTTCCAGCGCTCGCCCGCGCCGGCGCCGCGAGTCCGTTCAGTTTGCTCGCTCAAGGCCGTATTCCTCGTAAGCCAGTGACAGGATGCGTTGCTGGTTGAACTCGGACCGCGGCAGGTCGCCGACGATCTTGCCGTGCGCGAACACGATGATCCGGTGGCACATCGAGACCAATTCAAGCAGGTCGGACGAAACGAAAATCACGCCCTTGCCCGTGGCGGCGAGCGCCCAAAGCAGGTCGTAGATCTCCCGCTTCGCCCCGACGTCGATGCCGCGCGTCGGTTCGTCGCAAATCAGGATCTTTGAGCCGCGGAACAGCCACTTAGCGATGACGACTTTCTGCTGGTTGCCGCCGGAAAAATTGCCGACCAGCTGATAGACGGACGGCGTCTTGATACGCAGGTCCGTCACGAGCGCGCTGGCCGCCTGGCGCTCGACCTCGGGTTGCAGCAATCCCGCCCACGAGATCTTGGCCATGTCGGTGATCGTGATGTTCTCGGCGCAAGGCAAGGTGAGAAGCAGGCCTTGTCCCTTGCGATCCTCGGTCAGCAGGCTCAGTCCATGCCGGACCGCGTCGCGCGGAGACCGGATCTCGACCGCAGCGCCCTCGACGAAGACGCTGCCGGCGATCCTGGGGTCGGCGCCGAACAGCGCGCGCATGGTCTCGGTGCGGCCGCTGCCGACGAGGCCCGCCACGCCGACAATCTCGCCTCGCCGCACCGAAAACGACACCGCTGGCGTGCGGGCGCTACGCTGCAAGCCCTCGACGCGCAACAATTCGCCCTCGACGACGACATCGTCGCGATACGCGTCCTCGTCGCGAATGCTGCGGCCCACCATCATGCGGACGATGTCGGGGATCGTCAGACCGGCAAGCGGCCGCGTCTCCACCACCTGACCATCGCGCAATACGGTGACGGCGTCGCCGATCTCGTAGATTTCCTGCAAGCGATGCGAGATGTAGAGGATCGTCACGCCCTTCGATTTCAACTTCTTGAGGATTTCGAACAGACGCTCGACCTCTTTCGAGGTGAGGGTCGCCGTCGGCTCGTCGAGAATGAGCAGCTTGCTGTCGTAGCAGAGCGCCTTGGCGATTTCGACGAGCTGCATCTGCGCCACGCCCAATCGACTGACTTGAGTGTTGGGCGCGATGTCCAATCCAACTTCCCGCAGCAACTCCGCCGCGCGCCGGTTCATCTCCCTGAAATTCACCAGGCCGTGGCGCCGAGGAAGACTCTCGAACAGCAGGTTTTCCGCGACGGTCAGTTGCGACAGCATGCTCAGTTCTTGGTGCACCACGCGGATGCCGACGCCATAGGCGTCGAGCGGCGTGTGCGGCCGGTAGGGCTTGCCGTCAAAGACGATTTCGCCCTCGTCAGGCACATAGATGCCGGCGAGCAGGTTGATCAACGTCGATTTGCCGGCGCCGTTCTCGCCCAGCAGGACGTGCGCGTCGCCGCGTCGGACTTCGAGCGAGACGTCGCGCAGCGCGACGACGCCCGGAAAGCGTTTGCCGACGGCGTTCAGCTTCAGGATCGCATCGTTCATCGCGTTCGCCCGGGGCGCATGGCCAGCCGATCTCAAAAGGAGGGGCGCGGGCCGGCCGCGCCCCTCCAAAGTCCCGTCAATGGCGAGAGAGAGGCTCGCTCAGAGGTCGGCGGCGGTGATCAGTTTGACGTCGGTCTTGACCCAGCCGGTGAACTTCTCGCCGGCCAACTGGCGAAGACCATAGTCGATGCCCATCGCCGCCATTTGCGCGCCGTACTGCTCGACGGTCGCCAGCATCTTGCCGCCCTTGATCAACGGCTGCACGGCCGGGATGTTGTCGAAGCCGACGACCTTGATCGCCCCGCTCTTGCCCGCCGAATCGAGCGCCTTGACGACGCCGAGCGCCATCGAGTCGTTGGCCGCCATGACGCCCTGGATGTCATGGTACTGGGTGAGGAAGTTGGTCATCAGCGTATTGGCTTCCTCGGTCTCCCAATGCGCAGTCTTGCTGTCGAGCAGCTGCAGCTTGCCGTCGGCGATGGAGTCGTCGAAGCCTTTCTTGCGCTGCTGGGCGTTGTCGGCTTCGGGATTGCCTTCGAGGATGACGACCTTGCCGCCAGCTCCGAGCGCCTTGGCCAGGGCGTCGCCCGCCAGTTTCGCGCCGGCGCGATTGTCGGGGCCGAAGAACGCGAGATCAATTCCCGCCGCCTTCTTGGCTTCCTGGTCGAGTTCGACGTCGATGTTGATCACCGCTACGCCGGCCTTCACCGCTTTGGCCAGCGGCGTGACCATCGCCTTCGAGTCCGCCGGCGCCACGACGATGATGTCGTATTTCTGGGTGACGAAGTTCTCGACGGCGTCGACCTGCGAAGCGAAGTCGCGTTCGTCCTTCATGCCGACGGCCTTGAAGTCGAACTTGGCGGCGTTCTTGGCCGCGTAGGCTTCCGCTCCGGCTTCCATCTGTTTGAAGAACTCATTGGCCAGCGACTTCATCACCAGGCCGATCTTCGGTTTGCCCGCCGCGAACGCCGGCGAAACGCCGCCGGCCAAAAGCACGATCGAGCCGGCCGCGCCGGTCAGGACGAATTGACGGCGCGTGGCGCGCCCGCCGGTCAGCAACTGTTCGATTCTAGCCATTTTTCACTCCCTAGATTTTGTCGTTGTTTTGTGACTTTACCGACTAACCGTTCCGTCAGTCCTCCTCTCAAGCAGGTTGCAGGGAAGCTTCTTGATTTCGTCCGGCCGAAGCGCCGCCGCCCGCGTTCGGCGGCGAACAGGACTGTCGGATCTGCAAGGACGTCGCCAAGAGATGACGGCGCCGGCGCGGGACCGCCGCTCCGGATAAGAGGTCGAGCAAAAGCTGCATGGCGAGGACGCCGATCTTCGCCACCGGCTGTCCCACCGTCGTCAATCGCGGCATCACAAGATTGGCGAGGGGAATGTCGTCGAAACCGACAATGGATAGGTCGCCCGGCACGGCGAGGCCGAGATCGGCGGCGGCGCGCAAGCCGCCGATCGCCTGCTGGTCGGAACTGGCGAAGATCGCCGTCGGCCGCGGCGCGACGTCCATCAGACGCCGGATCGCCGCGTAGCCGGAATCGTAGCTGAAATCAGCAGAAACAATGTAGGCGGAGGGGTCGACGCCCGCCGACCGAAGAATGGGCAGCGCGACGTCTTCAAAACCCATGCGTCGCTCTTGCGCGTTGGGCAAGTCCTTCGGCCCCGCGACGCAGGCGATCAACTGATGACCCAATCGGTGGAGATATTCGACAGCGCTCTTGGCGCCGGCGCGGTTGTCGCTGGCGACGAACGGGCGCCCGACGACGTCGCGATCAACCCCGACAAGGGGAATCTCGAATTCAAATGAAGGGTCGATTCCGCTCGCCGGCACGAGAATAATGCCGTCGACGCGCCGCACCGCCAGCGCGCGAAGATAGTGCTTCTGTCGCTCGGCCGAATTATCCGAATTGCCGAGGATGAGGTTGTAGCCTGCCGCCGCGGCGCTTCTCTCGACGTGCAGCGCGAGTTCGCTGAAAAACGGATTCGTCACGTCCGGAATGATCAGGCCGATGGTCTTGCTGCGGCGACTGCGCAAGCTGCCGGCGATCGCGTTCGGCACATAGCCGAGTTCGCGAACGGCGATCTCGACGCGCTCGCGGGTCGCCGGGCTCACCGACGGATGCTCGTTGATCACGCGCGAGACGCTGCCGACGGAGACCCCGGCGCGTCTGGCGACGTCAACGATTTTGGCCATGGCTGGCTTCTATGAAACGATGCAATGAAACGATACAATGGCGCTGGAAACCTGTCAATTTCTCCTCCGCCGCTGCGTGCAGGCGCCGGGCGTCGCCGCGTGCCTTGCGCCGTTTCCGGGACTCTTTCCTCGCCGAAGCTTACGCTTTGTCGTCCGCGCCGAACGCGGCGCCTCGGCATGGGGCGAACCACGCCTATCCGGTTAAGACCGACACCCACGACTGATAGAGCCGGTCTGACGCCTCAGTTGGCGTCAGCAATGCGCCCTTTGCCGCCGGCCACGGCCGATAGGGCGGTTCTCGAAGCAGCCATGCCGGCGAGCGCGTTCGTTGCAATCCGGCTCCAAATACTGACCTCACGAGAACCAATTGTTTCAATCGCTTGCAGTGCCGATTGGCGCGCAGATCCGTGGCGGAATGACACGCCCCGGGGGCTCGCAAACAGCCGTGCGACAACGCGCCCAGGGGACGCTGCAGCCTGCGAAAGCTATCTGGAAGAAGCGTGCCGCGGCAGCGCCGAGTCGGCGCGCGACCGCGCACGGAAAGCTGCATGCCCTTCTACAAGACGCTGCTATGCTTCTCGCCCTGGCTGGCCTTCTTGATCATCGCCCGCGACAGTCTCTTGCAGGTTAAGATCGCGCTCGTCGTCGCATTCGCGCTGACGATCGTTATGGGAATCACGAAGCTCCACCGCGGCGTGCTGCTGTGGGCAGGACTCACATTCTTCGCCGGGGCTTCGATCGCCGTCGTCGGCTTCGACGACCCTTGGACGGAGCGCCACCTTGGTGTGCTCGCCAATGGCGCGCTGGCGGCCGCGACCTTTCTCGGCATGGCGATTGGGCGACCGTTCACCCTAGATTACGCCAAGACCCATACCGATCCGGCGTTGTGGGAGAACCCGGTGTTCTTGCGCACCAACAACGCGCTTACCGGCATTTGGGGCGCCGCTTTCATCGTCAACCTGCTGTTCGCTTGGGGCAAGATGGAAGGTTTCGCGCTCCCGGCGCTCGCCTACGAGCTGCTCGCCTATGCCATCCTGATCTGTGCGGCCTGGATCACGAGCTGGTATCCGAAATACGTCCACGCCCACGCCGCGCGCAGCTGAACCGCGACCACGTCTGCTGCGCCGCCTTCACCTGACTTGGCAGGAACGGTGTCGCCGATTCTCGGCGCCCGGAAACCGCCATTCCGCTTGGGTCAGGTATGGCCAATCAGGCGGCGCCGTGCGGCGACCGGTCGCCCCAAAATGTAGTGTGTGTGTCCGTTCCTACCGGATAGGCGTGGGTCGAACATCGCTGCGGTGGATCGCTGAGGCCCCTGTTTGCGCGCGGACGACAGGGCGGGGCGGTCGTTGCGGGCGCGAACAATCTCTTTCTGAATACCGGAATTCCGTTAGAATGTCCTTTGGTCGTCTGAGGCCCCGCCATGCCGTTTCCGCCCGCCGTCCGCCCACGCGTCCGAGCCATCGCCGGCGCGGCGGACGGCGTTTTCGTCGAAGCGAAACAAGAGCGCGGCCAAGCCATTGAAAAGGCCCGATATGGCGAAATCGCCGGCTTCGCCGCGGTTGCGATTGAGCGGCGAATCGCAGGCTGAACGAAGCCTTTGGTTTCGCTTCCGCTTCGTTTCGTTTCGCCTGATTTCGCCACGCTTGAAGCGTGTCGGACGCGGCGGCGAACGTCGCCCCTCGGCCCGTTCGGGCCGGCGCCGCGCGCACGCCTTATCGTTCACCCTGTGACAGCGTGCCGCTTGCCCGCGGTTGGCTTCTGTTTTAATCAATCGATTGATTAACGAGAGGTCGGCATGGCCGCAACAGCCGAAACGACGCCCTTGGCCCCCGCCGAAGGCCGCGGCGACGCGACGCGCCTGGCGCTGATCCAGGCGGCGCTCGATCTGTTTGGGGCGAAAGGCTTCGACGCGGCCTCGACCCGCGCCGTCGCGGCGGCGGCGGGCGCCAATCTCGGCAGCATCGCCTATCACTTCGGCGGCAAGCAGGGTCTGCGCCTCGCCTGCGCCGATCACGTTGTCGAGACTGTTCGCAGCTTCCTGGGGCCGACGCTCGCCGCCGTCGGCTCGGCGCCGCTGACGCGGGCGGAGGCGCGCGCGTCGCTCGAGCGTGTTCTCGCGGCGTTCGTCGCCTTCATGGTCGTGCGCCCGGAGGCGCAATCGATCGCTCGCTTCGTCGTGCGCGAGATGTTCGAGCCGACCGAAGCCTTCGAACGCATCTACGCGGAGGCCTTCGCGCCGATGCACGAACGCTTCTGTGCGGTGTGGGCGGCGGCGACCGGCGCGCCGGCCGACGCGCCGGCGACGAAACTCGCCACCTTGGCGATGCTCGGCCAGATTCTCTATTTCCGCGTCGCGCGTCGCGTCGCCTTGCGCCGGCTCGGCTGGAGCGACATCGGCCCGCGCGAGGGCGAAGCGATCCGCTCGATGTTGACCACGCACCTTCATGCCGCACTCGCCGCCGCGGACAAGGAGGATGCATGATCCTTGAAACCTTGTGCTCGATCGGCTTCGTCGCCAGCTGGTTGTCCGCTTGTGCGCCGTCCGCCGCTTCCGTCGTCGGCTACGTCGAAGGCGAGTATGTGCAGATTGCGCCGATCGAGGTCGCGCGCATCGTCGCGCTTGACGTCCGCCGCGGCGATCTGGTCAAGGCCGGCGAGACGATCGGTTCGGTCGAAGCGACCGATGCGGTCATCGCGGTGAGCAACGCCGAGGGCGCCCTCGCCCAGGCCAAGGCCGAACTCGCCAACATCCTCTACGGCCGCCGGCCGGAGGAGATCGCGGCCATCCAAGCCACGCTCGACGCCGCCAAGGTGCAGACCGCGGACAACCAGCGCTCGCTCGATCGCGAGCGCGACCTCAACGCGCGCGGCTTCGCCCCGCAAGCCGATCTCGATCGCGCACAGACGGCCTACGACGTCTCCTCGTCGCGAGTCAAAGAACTGACCGCCAATCTCGCCGTCGCCAAGCTGCCGGCGCGCGACGACGAAATCGCCGCGGCCCAAAGCCGGGTCAAACAGGGGCAGGCCGCCCTCGATCAGGCCCGCTGGCGCCTCGGCCAGCGCACGCTGACAGCGCCCGCGGCGGGACAGATCTCCGACATCGTCCGCCACCTCGGCGAGGTCGCCGGCCCGACCGCGCCGGTCGTGTCGATGCTGCCGGACGGCGCGCTCAAGTTGACGCTCTATGCGCCGGAAACGGCGTTGTCGTCGCTCGCGCTCGGCGAGCGACTCTCTGTTCATTGCGACGGTTGTCCATCAGGTCTGACCGCGGCGGTCAGCTACATCGCGCGCGAACCCGAGTTCACGCCGCCGGTCATCTACTCGCTCGACCAGCGCCAGACGCTCGTCTACCTCATCGAGGCGCGGCCGACGCACGACGTTGCGCTGGGGTTGCAGCCGGGCCAGATCGTCGACGTCGACTTGACGCCGCGACGGCCATGAACGTCATCGACGTCGCCGGCCTCGCCAAGTCGTTCAACGGAATCGTCGCCGTCGACCACATCGACTTGCGCGTGGCGGCGGGCGAGATCGTTGGTTTCCTCGGCCCCAACGGCTCCGGCAAGACGACGACGATCCGCATGATCTGCGGCCTGCTGACGCCCGACGCCGGCGAGGGGACGGTGCTCGGCTTCGACGTGCGGCGCGACAGCGCGCGCATCAAGCGCGAGGTCGGCTACATGACGCAGAAGTTCTCGCTCTACGAGGACCTGACGATCGAGGAGAACCTGTTCTTCGTCGCGCGGCTCTATCACCTCGCCGACCGGCGCCGGGTCGTCGCGCGGACGCTCGACGAACTCGGTCTGAATTCGCGGCGGCGCCAAATCGCCGGCACGCTGTCGGGCGGCTGGAAGCAGCGCCTGGCGCTCGCCGCTTGCATCATGCACCGACCGAAATTGCTGCTGCTCGACGAACCGACCGCCGGCGTCGATCCGAAGGCGCGACGCGAATTCTGGGACGAGATCCATCGCCTCGCCGGCGGCGGGCTCACCGTGCTGGTCTCAACCCACTATATGGACGAAGCGGAGCGTTGCCACCGCATCAACTACATATCCTACGGCAAGATGCTTGCCACGGGAACTGTGCCCGATGTTGTGCGCGCCTCCGGCCTGTCGACCTTCATCGTCGCCGCGCCGCCCTCGGCCGCGTTCCTGGCGCGCGTCGAGGCGCTTGATGGCGTTGAACAGGTCGCGCCGTTCGGCGCGACGCTTCACGTTTCTGGCGTCGACCGCGACCGCCTCGCCGCCGCGTTGGCGCCGCTGGCGCGCGAGGACGGCGTCGCCGTCGCGCCAGGGGAGACGAGCCTGGAGGACGTGTTCATCCACTTCATGGCGGCCGGCGACGGCGGGGCGCGGAAACCGTCATGAGCGCCGTTTCCCTCCTCAATCTCGGCGCGATCCTCGCCAAGGAATTCATCCAGATGCGGCGCGACCGCGTCACCTTCGCGATGATGCTCGGCATCCCCGTCCTGCTGCTGATCCTGTTCGGCTACGCAATCAACACCGATCCCAAACGGCTCGACGCGGCGTTGCTGGCGATGGGGCGGGATCAATATTCGCGCGCGATCGCGGCGGCGCTTGAGGTCAGCAACTACTATCGGTTCGTCGAGCGGCCCAACACGATGGCCGCTGCGGAGGATCTGGTCGCCTCCGGCGCCGTCGCGTTCGTCGTCGTCATTCCGAGCGACTTCGGCGCGCGCGTCGAGCGCGGCGACAAGCCGGAACTGCTCGTCGTCGCCGACGCCACCGATCCGGCGGCGGCGAGCGGCGCGCTGGCCTCGCTCGCGACCGTGGCGCAGCGGGCGCTGCTGCGCCAACAGGGTCGCGAGGCGGAGGCGGCCGAAGCGCAGGCCGACGCGCTGACGATCACCGTCCATCGCCGCTACAATCCGGCCGGCGTGTCGCAATACAACGTCGTGCCCGGCCTGCTCGGCGTCATCCTGCAGATGACGATGGTGATGATGACCTCGATCGCGCTGACGCGCGAGCTCGAGCGCGGCACGATGGAAAACCTGCTGGCGATGCCGACCAGCGGCGCCGAGATCATGCTCGGCAAGGTGTTGCCCTATTTCGTCGTCGGCGCGGTGCAGGTGGTGGTGATTCTCGGCGCGGCGCGGCTGCTGTTCAACGTCCCGTTCGTCGGTTCGCTGACGTTGCTGCTCGCCGCCATTCTCGTCTTCGTCATGGCGCTGGTGCTGCTCGGCTACACATTCTCTACGTTCGCCCGCACGCAGATGCAGGCGATGCAGCTCACCTTCTTCTTTTTTCTGCCGTCGATTCTACTCTCGGGGTTTATGTTCCCGTTTCACGGCATGCCGACTTGGGCGCAGGACGTCGGCGAGATCTTCCCGCTCACGCATTTCCTGCGGGTCGTGCGGGCGGTGATGCTGAAAGGCGCGAACCTCGACCAGGTCGGCTTCGAGCTGTCGATTCTGTGGCTGTTCGTGGCGCTCTACGCCTTTCTGGCGCTGACCCGCTTCCGCCGCACCCTCGATTGACGCCGCCGCGCCTGGTCGGCCGGGCAGGAAGCGACGCGCTGCCCTCCATAATCCATATAAAACAGTGTGTTATAAACCGCCCGGGAGCTAGACGTTGTGCAGTTTGATCTGCGATTGCAAGCGGTGCGACCTCCCGTCAGCCGTTTCCGCCGCGCAATCAACCCTCCCTGCCGCCAGACGGTTGTCGCGGTGACATTGTGCCGCGGGGGGCCCAGCGTCGCAGCAACGCCCTTCTGTGGCGGCGCGAGAGCGGTCCTTAACGCTTGGTTAGACTTGCCCGCTTACCTCTCAAACGGTCTCGGGCGGGTCCTTCCCGCGTGATGACGCTGTCCGGCGTTCCGTTAAATCGCCGGCTGATCCTCGAAGTGGGCGTTTTGAGAAGGTTAGGCAGTGAACAGAACTTTTGACAATCTCCGCCTCGGAGCGAAGCTCAACCTTTTCGTATTGCTCGTCATCGTCTGCGTCGCGGCCGGCGGCGTCGGAATCGCCGCAGCCGTCCAGCACGAACTTGTCGCCAGCCGTATCGAACAACTGCGGGCTTTGACCCAATCCGCCAAGAACGTCGCCGGCGGTCTGGAAAAGCAAGTCGCAGCCGGCGAGCTCACGCGCCAACAGGCGATGCAGACCTTCACCCGAATGCTTGCAACGATGACCTACGATGAAGGTCAGGGTTATGTCTTCGCCTACCTGATGGATGGCACGGTCCTTTCCTTGCCCGATCCCAAGCTGATCGGAACCAACCGGCTTGATACGCTCGTTGGCGGCCGCCCGGTCGCCCGTGAGATTCGCGACAGCGCCACGAAGACCGGCGAAGGCGTCGTCTATTATGATTTTCCGCGCGTCGGCGAGACGACGCCGATCCCCAAAGTCTCTTACGCGACGACGTTTCCGGCGTGGGACATGTTCCTGGGGTCGGGCGCCTATATCGACGATATCACCGCCAAATTCCGCTCCGCCGCCCTCGGGATCGGCGCCGGCGTCGGCTTTATGGCGCTGCTGATCGGCGGCGCGGCCTGGTTCGTGTCGCGACGCATTACCCGGCCGCTAGACCGCTTGCAGGGCTGCATGCGACGCTTGGCGGAGGGCGAGATCGACCTCGAAATCCCCGACACGGCGCGTCGCGACGAAGTCGGGACGATGGCGCAGGCGGTGGAGGTCTTCAAGCGCAACGCCGTCGAACACCGTCGGCTGGAGGCGGAGGCGGCGGCCGGCCGAGCGCAAAGCGAAGTCGAGCGCGAACGGGCGGCGATGGAACGGGCCAAGGCGGCCGAAGAACAGGCCGAAGTGGTGCGCCAGCTTGGCGACGGCCTCAAGACGCTCGCCGCCGGCGATCTGACGATCCGGCTCGGCGACGGCTTCGCCGCCGCCTACGCTCAGATCCGCCACGACTTCAACGAGGCGGTTGACAAGCTGAAGGAGACCTTGGTGGCGGTCGTCTCGAGCGCCGGCACGATCGAGACGGGCTCGAACGAGATTTCGACCGCCGCCGACGATCTAGCGCGACGCACCGAACAGCAGGCGGCGAGCCTGGAGGAGACTGCGGCGGCGCTGACTGAGATCACCGCGACGGTGAAGAAATCGTCGGAGGGCGCCAATCACGCCCGCAAGGTGGTGGCGATCGCCGACGAAGACGCCAAGAAGAGCGCGGTCGTCGTGCGCAAGGCGGTCGAGGCGATGGACGCGATCGCCAAATCCTCGGAACAGATCGGCCAGATCATCGGCGTGATCGACGAGATCGCCTTTCAGACCAATTTGCTGGCGCTAAACGCCGGCGTCGAGGCCGCGCGGGCAGGCGACGCTGGGCGGGGCTTTGCCGTCGTCGCTTCGGAAGTGCGTGCGCTGGCGCAACGCTCGGCGCAGGCGGCCAAGGAGATCAAGGGGCTGATTTCGACGTCGAGCGTACAGGTCGGCCAGGGCGTCGACTTGGTCGCCCAAACCGGCAAGTCGCTGGAGCGGATCATGGCGCAAGTTAGCGAGATCAATACGGTCGTCGCCGACATCGCCGCCGGCGCGCATGAACAGGCGACGGGGCTCGATCAGGTCAACACGGCGATCGGCCAGATGGACATGGTGACGCAGCAGAACGCGTCGATGGTCGAGGAATCGACCGCCGCCAGCCACTCGCTGAACCGTGAAACGACGCAGCTCGCCGATCTGATCGGCCGCTTCAACGTCGGCGAGGACGAGGCAAGCGGCGGATTGCGCCGGGAACTTCAAAAGGTCGCCCCGCACGCCTTCCGTAAAGTGGCGAAGGCTGCGCCCGCGTCCGCTCGTCCCGAACCGCGCAAGGCTCCGACGGCTCCGCCGCAGCGCGTGGCCAAGAAGGCGGTCGTCAACGGCGGCGCCGACGCCACAGGGGACTGGGAGGAGTTCTGAGCGGCGGATCGCTTCGGCGCTTTCTTGGCAAGCGCCGGGCGATCGTCGTTCGGGCGTGGACATACGCTCGCAATGTTTTGACCAGGGCGGTTGACCGACACGAAAGGCGCGCGACTGCGGGCGCACGCCGACCCTGGCGGTGAAGCAAGGCGGACGCCGACCCGGCCAGTCTAGGATGCGGCTCGCTCCACTGCCGGTGCATTGTCGTTCTTCGAGGAACGACTAATGGCGCCGGAATGGCGTCGATGGGCGCGACGCCGTCGGGCAGCTGCTGGCTTGTGCTAGCCATCTATCGATACAGGTCTGAACCGATTCACTCGCGCTTTGAGTCGACTGAGTTTTCCAGACCGTACAGATTCAATCTCCAAATCATGATCGAGTCAGAATCCGGGTTTTCCAGATTAAGCCCGAGTCAGCGTCTTTGACGCCGATTCTGCGGCTCGAAATCCAAGTTAAAGCTGAGTCAGGGCGTGGCGGCGACGGCGCTAAAGCGACCTACGCAGGTTTCGGCGCCAGCCGAGGTCGTCAATCGTCTTCGGCAAGGCGCTGCTGGTCTGGGGTAGCTGGAAAGTGAGAGTCGCCTCTTGACGGCGGACCAGCGACACCCATCTAAGCGAACGCCATCTGTGCGTCTCGCGCAATGGCCGGCTTAATCGACACCAAGCAGATCAGAACCCGCAAGATCAGAACCCGCAAGATCACTCCCAGTCATCCGTAGCACAATCGCTCTCACCGAAGACGAATCAAAGCCAGCAGATCGTAGCATCGCACAGCGCTCTCCATTGCCGAAGCCCGTAAAACGCAGCAGCAACTGACCCAGCAGCAACTGACCCGCACAAATCATCCCGAAATCTTGGAACGAGCCGATTTGATTATGCCTGGCGTTGGCCACGCCGGGTGAAACTTGAGTCGCGACTCCGACCCTTTCTCTAACCGGGCTAGTGTCGGCATGATGCCCTGAGGGCACGGTTATGAACCTCAGGATTGAATTGGAACTGCATATCGACGTCCAGACGCTGCTACAGCTCCTGGCCTTAGTCGTAATGCTCTTGCACTGACGGAGAGGGGCGCGAGAGCGCCCCTCTCTTTTTTGGCGCTCGCTGGCGAACTCTCAATCCGTCGTCGGCAACACCCCGGTCGCTGATCCGACTGGTCGCGACTGGGGTGTTGCGCCGCACAAACCAAGTTAAGCCCGAGTCGGCGCAATCAGTTGGCGGGGCTTCGAAATCCGCGCGTCATCCAATTTAGGGGTGAGTCAAAATCCCGCTTTTGCAGGTTAAGACCGAGTCAGATTCTGGTCTCAGCCGACGTCGTCGATCACCTTCAAGAAGGCGCCGCTGGCGATAGGGTCGATGCGGTCGGCTTGCTCCAGCGCCCAGCGTCGCCAACGATCGAATGTCTCGATGTCGCCGGCCGATCGTCGGCTAGCTTCCGCCACGTAGTCCCTGATCGCGTCCGCCTGGCGCAGGCGATCGGCGTCACGGAGCAGCCGGTCGACGCGATCACGTTCGAGCTTCTCAAGGCGCTCGCGCTCCAGGCGTTCGGCTTCGAGCTTAGCCTTGCGGGCTTGCTCGACCTCAGCCAGCCACCACTCGACCTGCCATTTGTGGTAGTCAAACCGTGCCTTCCGGTATCGCTTCTCAACCAACACGACGATCTTGACCACGATTTCCGTCATGATGGATTCAATTTGGCGACCCGGTTCGTCGTCCCAGCGAGCCAGAACATCGCCGCCCTGGGAGGGCGCCGTGCCAGCGACGATGGAAAGTCCGTTGCTGGCGTCGGCCGTCTTGCGGCCCTTCTCCGCCTTCCCCATCACGCTGACCGGGAAGCTGTGTTTGTCGCCGACCTGAATCGTCGCGCGTTCGGCGCGCCACGGGCTCATTTTGACCTCGGCCCTGCCGAGGCCGATCGCCAGCGCGCTCAGCAGCCTGAGTTTCCGATGATCGGTCGGGGTGACGTAGCGAACCGGGTAGGACGAAAGCATGTAGGACGGCGCCGTCCGCGCCTTCTCCGCCATAGCGGCGTCATCGGCGAGAAGCGTGCGAACGAACGGGTGCGGAAGTTTGAGGTCTCGGGCGACCGAGATCTTGCCGACCGCCCTGGCGGCGCGCTCGCCGACGCTCTCCATGCTCTCGTCGAACACCGGCGCGTCAGGCGGCTCCGGGGCTGGCGGCAGCTTCTTCGGCGGATAGGGCCACTCCTCGAAGCCGAATTCGATGTCTTCAGGCGCCCCGAAGCCGCGCGGCGGCAATGTCGGCTTCGAGACCGACTGCTTCCCGTGCGCCAACCTGATCCAGTGCCCAAGGGGCGGAATCGGCACGCCGGCCCGGACGGCCGCTTTCTTCAGCGCGGCGTCGGAAACGCCGAACTCCGGCGCCAACGTGCGCAGAGGCTTCGTCCAGAGGAGGTCGAGGAGTTCTTGGCGGGTGAAGCGGGTGATGGCCACGTGCGTCGACGGTCTTGGGTCTGCCGCGGCCTTTTGGGCTGCTGGCGGCTTGTGGGTCGACGCTCATGATTTTCGAGAACGACGACGGGCCGGTGACGCACGTGGCCGATCGGGACGACATCGCGAAGCGGCGGCGCGCTTGGCGTTAACGACTTTGGGGCGGCTCAAGAACAGAAATACTTGGAACGATTCTAGACAGCAAATGACTTCATGTTTCGGGCGGCGGAAGCGTATGCGTATGTATGACGCCGCGATCACGTCCGTCGAATATCGATTAATCACATTCGGCGATCGTCGCTTCGCCTGCCAGTACGCTGCCTGTGGTGTCAACATTGAAGGCGACCAAGCACAGTTGCGATGATTATTTTCGTGGCGGCCTTGACGACTCGATTCAGATCCTTGAAGGTCCGCGCCGTTGTTGCTTGTCGAGGGGCGACCCCAATTTCATTTCCACGTCGCTGAAGCGCCGCAGTGAGCGGTTGTCGCCCCTGAAAGCATCCGAGTTTTGTGGCGTTCGGAGCGTTCCGTGGCTGATCCTGGCGAAAGCGTTGCAGAGCATCCGCCCGTCGCGCTGACGGAGGCGATGAAGGCGCTTCCGCCCGCGGCGTTCGCCGGGGCGGCGTCGAAGCTGGTCGCCGCCAGCGTCGGCGATGTCGCCGTCGTATTCTCGCGCTCGCCCGCTCACAAGCACTACGCGCTCGCCGACATCGAATGGATGATCCTGCCGCCGGTGGCGCACGGCCAGTTCTATGTCGCCGAGGCGGTGAACAAGGCAACCGGCTTTCGCGCGCCGATCGCCGTCGTCACCTGGGCGTTGGTCTCCGAGGAAGTCGACCAGCGTTTGAGCGCCGACCTCTCGCATCGCATCCGCTTGCGGCCCGACGAGTGGAAGTCCGGCGACGTCGCCTGGGTCGTCGACCTCGCTGGCGCGCCGGCCGGGATGAGCCACGCTCTGCAATGGCTGAAGGCGGGACCGTTCAAGGATAGAGACGTCAAGGTCATTGCGCGCGACACGGACGGCGTCGCAGGAGTTCGGATGTTGAGCGAACTAAGTGCCCCGGTCACGATTGAGAAACGCGTATGACCAGGTTCCCAAAAGTTCTTGTAGGCTGTGGCCTCGCGCTGCTGTGCTGTTATGCGGTCTACGCTTCCGCTTTCCTTACTTACCACATTCGTTACAAATTATCGCTTGATCTTGATGTCGATGGGACCGTGCAGATGAGTTCGGGCGTTGTAGGCGTTGACTATCCGATTGGCACTGATTTCTTTGCCCCGATTGGCGGGGGGCGCGCCTTTTATGGTGTATTCCGCGGCAATGCCGTTACGATTGATCTTCATGAGCATGGTCTTCTCTTCGTCGTCAATCAAATGGCGCTAGGGGATGGTGCCTTACGCCGGCGCGGATCGACGTCATTAGCGTACCTACCATTGAAGGTCTTCGGATATCCGACCGAAGGGCTCCCATCTCAAATGGCGAAGCTGGTCTCAGACCTTGCGGGGCGATCTGGTTCGGTCGATGTGCCGATTGATATGTTGCCAATGTTCGTGCGTTTTCGCACACCTAGTGATCGTACGTCTCTTGAAGAGCTTAATCCTGCCGATCTCGCTTCGGCATACGGCGGTGCCGTAACACTATTGCGTGCACGCTTAACACTTACTAGCGACGCCATTACACCCATCCCAACCAGTTGGCCAAAGTGGCTAATCGCTGCGGTCGATGACCCCGCCGCGCACGTTTATAATTGGCGTCGTGGTCAGCCGAACACGCCCTTCGTCGTAGACGATTTTATAGGGAAGTACTGACATGACCCCCATCACCGATGCGCAGTCAGTGTTGACGCTCGCGATTATGTCGATGGATGTATATGACCGCGATCCCGATCCTGCGCATGCGTCTGCTCTGATCGCGGCGGACTTACAGGGCAAGCAACTTGGGTCAGCCACTCTTGAGGCGTCACAATATGATGGATCAACGCTATTTGGTGCTGCTGAGTACTCGTGGAACGGACAGACTATTATTGCCTACCGTGGCACAGTTTTTAGTTCGATAGGGACTGAAGCGTGGGATGGATACGGTGTCGGCGCAGGTTCTCCATACGGCGAACAGGCGACGGAGGCGATTAACTTCTATCAGAACGTGGCTAAGTCTCTCAATCCTAACCTCAACAGCGCGTACAATACGGCAGGCATCGTTTTGACAGGTCATTCCCTTGGTGGAGGGCTTGCTGGATTTATCGCCGCACTCTATGGACAGCAAGGAGTTGTATTTGACAATATGCCGTTTGAATTGGCAGCGAGTACTGCATACAACGCATCGACAGCGTTGGGTGATACCACGCTAAGTAGTAGCATTTATGGCACTTTATCTCCATACCCGAATATTTTAACCGGCTTGAGCGCTTATTCGGTAACAGGCCAAGTTATTGGCGATGGCTCGCCGTTAAATATTGCTGGCGACCAATCTACGGTTCCGACACAGATTAATCCGTATGGCGCTGCAAGCGGCGTGCAGCTTCATAGTATGGCGTTACTTATTGCACTGCAATGGGCACAGGATAACGGGGATACGACGTGGGAATCGATTGGCACTCCGTTATTGAACGCCATTGTGGGCTCGTCCAGTTCTAGCATTGCCACCGCACTGGGGCTTGGCAGTGACGGAAGCATTCCCCTGACGATGATTGCCTATTCGGCGCTCGGCTACGCTTCTCCGGGCGCTCCAGCGTCATCGTATCCATTCGGGGTCGATGCAATTCAGTCGTTGTTCACTGACGCCGACACGCTTGGCTATTTGGCTCCCCAATTGCCGGTAGCGCTCCAGAACGATCCTAGTCTGAATGCTTTGGCGGAAATCCTTGTTCAACACGCTGGCGACCTGGCTGCCTACGCCGGCGCACACAATGGCGTCGATGAAAGTCGTGCTGACGGCTCTAGTGTCCTCGGCGTCATGGGTAATGCCGATCCAGGGACGTTGACCATCGACCTATCGCCTGATGCGTGGCAGCAAACTAATGGCGGCGTCATCGTCGGCGCTAGCGATCTCGCTACGGATGTCTTTGGCGACCTCCAAGGCTACGTGTCGAGCTTTGTGCCGACGTTGACGGAAATCCAAGTGGCGCTCGTCAACGGCGAGGATATCGACGGGACTACCGCTGCGAATCGCGAGGATGGAAGCCCAGGCGGCGCGATGCTGATCGGATTGCCGGGCGTTGGGGCGATCACGGCGGGCGACGGCGACAACCTGATTTACGGCGGCGAGACTGATTCCGTCGGCAACGGACGCAACCTGATCGTCGACAGCGGCGCCGGGGCGACGTTCAAGCTCGGCGCCGGCGCCGATAGGGTCATCGACACGGCTGGCGATGGAACCGTCGACTATTCGTCCGTCAGTGCTCCGTTGAGCGTCGATCTTTCGAGCGCGCCCTATAGCGGCGTCGTCGACGTCCAAAAGTCCGCAGCCTCGGATGAACTGGAGGGTATTGAAAACGTCACCGGCTCTACCGGCGGCGACGTTCTCAAAGGCGACGTGAACGCGAATATCCTGGTCGGCAACGGCGCCAATGACGCCTTCGAGTGGTCAGGCGGCGACGACACGTTCCAGGAGAACGGCAGCGGCTTCGGAACCCTCGACTTCTCGTCGGCGCCGCAACCGGTCTGGGCGCCGGGAGTCTTGGGCGGCAACGGTTATACCTTCGATCTATCAGGCGGCTTTGTGCTGGGTGGCGACGACGCGAATGGCAAGGTCATCCAAGACAGTCTCGTCAACATTTCCGGGGTCATCGGCTCTCATTATGACGACACTTTCGTCGTCGGCGCCGGCAACGAGAACATTCAAGGGCAATTGGCTGCGAACGGAACGCTCGACAACACCGTTGTTTTCGATGGAGCGCGTTCACAGTACGAAATCAAGCCGGATGGAACCAGTGCGGTGTTCGTCCAGAACCTCGCCTGCGGCAGCGAGGATACGATCTGCAACGTCGGCACATTCGATTTCAGCGACCAGATCGATAACTTCGCCCAACTGACGGCGATAACCGGGGTCGCATTCGCAAGTGGCGGCTCCGAGCCGGTTGGCGCCTCTGGCTCTGCGAACTCGACGCCGATCGGCAGCATCGCCTGTACCGTCGCCAATCCCGACGACACGCTGACTTACGCGCTTGATCCCAACGATCTGTCGAGCCAAGACTTCACTTTGACGTCTGGCGGCGTGCTGTCTTTGAACCCAGGCGTCCAGGTCGACGAGAAGACGTGGCTCTCTCGCATTGGCACGCTGCTCAACTCCGGTTGGAACTTCGTCAAAGGCGCCGTTGGCGAGATGGCCCCGAACGGGAGCGACGTATCCGCTGAGGTGTCGCCGCAACAGTTGTTGGCCGGTACGCCATTCGAGGTCACGGTTGACGTCAACGACCTGACCACAGGATCGAAAACCACGCAGACGTTGGTCATCCCGGCCACCGACGCGCCGCCCAGCGGGCTGGCGTGGGCTTCGGGGTCGACGCCGATCGTCAACGACATCACTTCGGCCGGGATACCGTTCGGAACGCTCGCGGTGACGGATGACGATCCCAGCGGTTGGACGTTCGCGCCGGCGGCGGGCAGCGATCCCAATTTCACAATCGATCCGAAGACCGGCGTGGTTGCCGTCGCCCAGAGCGGCAGCGCCGGCCTCGACAAAGGCAAAGATTGGGTGGCGACAATCAGCGTGGTCGTCACCGATGTAGCCGGGAATCAGACGACGCTTTCGTTGCCGATTTCCGTTCATCACGTTGACAGCGCCCCGACATCATTCTCGGTCTCGACTTCGCCGCCCAATCAGGTGGTCGTCGCTGGCCAAGTCGTCGCCACACTGACCTCGGCGACCGATCCTGACCCAGGCGACACCGCGGCGCTGAAGATTGTCTCGGTCTCCGATCCGAGCCTTGTTGGCCGCTTTGCCGTGGATTCGACGGGCAAGAACATTGTCGTCGTCGGCTCCAATCCGCTGCCGGCCGAGACGATCAATTTCGGCCTGGCCGTGGTCGATTCGGGCGGGTTGCAGTCGCCTACCCAAACGACGCCGATCGTCGTGGCGGCGAGTCCTTTGCCACTGTCTCTTTCGCTGTCGAACGACACCAGCGGCGGGGCGATGGTGACCAACAACGATGCGCTGAAGGGGACCGGCGAACCGGGCGCCACCGTGACCTTCGTGGATTACGGATACCAACTGTCGGGTTCGGCGACGATCGGTAGTGACGGCACTTTCTATTTCAAGCCGACCGATCTCCTGCCGGATGGGCCGCAGGACATTGTCGCGTATGAGTCGGATGGCGTCAGGTCGCAAACCGGGTCCTTGGCCTTCACGCTGGACACCACGCCGCCTGTGGTCGCGATCAACGGCAGTGGCGGCTATGTGTCGTCGCCTAGCCAGACGATCTCAGGAAAGGTCAACGACGCCTATCCGCAGCCTGTGGCGATCTTCGACGACGGCGTGCAGATCGCGAGCGCCTTTGTTCAGTCCGATGGATCGTGGTCGGCGAATTTGGGGCTTTACCACGGCGTCAATGATCTCGTCGTGCAGGATACGGATATGGCCGGCAACGTCGGCAGGTCGGTCACTGACGAGATCGACGTCGGCAGCCTGAATTGGAGCGGCGGCTCCACCCCGACCATCAACGAGTTCCCAACGGTCGGCTCGGTCGTCGGAACGATCGCGCCGAACTTCGGCAATTCGACGACGTGGCGGTACTCGTTTACCAGCGAGACTGCCGGCGCCTATTCGCTCAACGGCGCCTTCGCCATCAATCCTTCCACCGGCGTCGTCACCGTCGCCGATGGCAGCATGCTCGACTACAACGGCTTGCCTCCTATCAATCTCGGCGTCGAGATCACCGATTCCTTGGGAAGGACGTTCGACACCAACCTGACGGTCAATCTTTCGCCCTACCACGCGCCACCGACGGGGTTTGGATATACGACCTCCACACTGTTAACGCCGGCCGCCGGCAATGTCGCCGGAATTGCGGTTGTTAAGTTGAGCGGGGTGAACGACGTCGATCAGGCTGATGGATTCCGGCTCATGCTGGTCGGCGATCCAACGAGAGGCGACTTCAAGGTTTCCAGCGACGGCCATAGCATCGTCACCTCGGGGGCAGGCCCCTTGCCTCTTGGTTACATCAGTCTGCAAGTCAACGTCGTCGACGGCGACGGCTATCGAATGGCGACGCCGGAAACGATCGTCCTCAAAGTGACCTCGTCGGGCCAGAGCCAAATCTCCATGGCCGCTCCGGCCACTTTGTCGGCCGATGGGGCGACGTCTTCCGCCGATGTCGTCGTTGGCGCCGGCAGCGATACGATCACCGCTGCGCCCACTTTGGCCGCCGACAACAGCGTTGGCGTCACGCAAGCGAGCACGCTCACGACGCCGATTGGCGGAGACGCGATCTTCGACGGCGGCGACTGGGGGAACGCGACCACCCCGCGAATTCATTCCAGCGCCGCGACCGGAGACGTCTTCGGCTCCAACTCTGTGCGCGACGAGATCCTGCGGTCGCAGTCGGCAGGCGGCCTTGATCTTGCCGGCGGCGCGGCCGGCCGTTCAGCCTCTGACATTGCCCAGGTTGGCGCCAACGTCCTCAATCATCCGAGGTTCGGCGACAGCCTGGTCGACAGCGCTTCGGCTGGCGCCGTCGACCACTGGAAGTTGGCGGCCTGAGGATGGCGCCGTGAGATCTGTGGGTGAGCGGGTCGGCCTGAATTTGAGGCCGGCTCGTCAGACGGCGGGCGCCGGCCCGAATTGATTCACGTCTTCGGTATGCGTTGGCGTGATCGCCGCTTTTCGCGCTTCGATCAGCCCGTCGATCTCCCGTCGGTGCTTTCTGTGGAAGTTCATGATCTCCGAGAACGAGGACGGGCTGGTGACGCCGGCCTTCATGATCTCCTGCATTTCCGCGTTGTCGAAGACGGTGGCGAGGGAGTCGATCAGCTTGTCGCGCACGATCTCGGACGAAGCTTTGCCATAGAGGCGATGGAGGTAGGCCCTGGACGAGATTTCCAGGAAATTCAGCAGTTCGTAGCGCACAGGCTGTCGTCTGGCTTCGTCTTGCTCGCGCAGCAGCCTCGCCTCGACATCTTCGGCGCGCTGATAGAAGTCGACGAGCGCCTTGAGATCGTCCGCTCTGGCGCCACCGCGCACCTGCTTGGCGAGATAATAGAATGCGCCTGCGGCGATGATCGTCGCGGCCGCCTGGGCGTATGCGGCTATGATCTGGGCGATGTCGACGGTGGTCATTTCTTGGCGTCGGCCCCGGTCGAAGGAGCCTGCGGCGTCGACGTGGGGCGGAGCGCGCTTTGAAGGACGGCGCCTGTGAGTCCCCTTTGGGATTCCGCATGCGGCGACGCGACGCGCGTCAGGCCGCTTCTCAGGTTCGCCGACGTCAGGCCGTCCATCGCCAGGCGGCCATGGCCGCCGCCGCTGTTTGATTTTGGCATGCAAAAACCCTCCACTTCGGCGCGACGCCGAGTCGCGCGCTCTTCAATGCGGCGCCGAGGCTGGTCCCGGAAAACGCAAAGGTCAAGGCCGAGTGTCAAATGATGTGTCAAAATTTCTGTTGCTTTTGGCGTTGCGGCCGCCTATGAATTGACGCGTGGCCACTGGAAGATTCGAACATGCCTGTCCCCAATCAGCGTGAGGTCGAGGCCGTCGTCAGCAAATACGCCCGCCGCATCCGCCGCGCGGTCGACGCCGGGTTCCGAGCATACGTGCGGCGCATCGGCGGGGCGCCCAATCGCTTTGCGCGCACGGATTCAGCCGACATTTTTGACTGCGCAGCACAGGCGCTGGTGCGTGAGTTCAGCGACGGCGTCGGCGGTAAGGTTTTGGACGGCCGTGGGACTATGAAGCTGTTGCTCGACGGGCGGGTGTTGGTCCGGTTCAAGAAGGCTGGCCGCAACGGCGTCGGGAGCAACCTCCGCACCCGCGCCAACAATCGGTTCCTTGATCCGTCGCTGCCGTACGAAGACGCCCCGCGGGCGGCGAAGGTCGAGATTTGCTGGACCGTCAACGACACCGGCACGTCCTTCGACAGCCTGCGCGTCATCGCCCGCGACGGCGCCGCCGGCCTGTGGGCGTTCGACCTGCCGGGCGCGGCGCCGTTGCCGCTGTTCGAGGCGAAGCCCGCAGCGCCTGCCGAGGCCCGTCCGCGCCGGTCGGTCGCCAAGCTCAAAGGCGCCAAGCGGGGCGAGCGCGAGGCGTCCTAGCGCAAGCTTGGCATGGTTATAACAGGGCGGCCCAGCGACAGCGAAGGGCCGCTGAAGGGATTCCGGGATGACCTACGTCGGCGCCATGCTCCGCCTTGCGCGGCAGCTTCGAGGAGTCAGCCAAGGCGAGGCGAGCGAGAAGCTGAAGGTCCACAACGCCGAGCTTTCGCGTTACGAAAATGGCGTCCACGAACCTGGCGAAGAACTCGTCCGGGCCGCCGCCAGCCTCTACGAACTCCCCGAGTCGTTCTTCGCCCAAACCGACCCGGTTTTTGGCGCGCCCGTCAGCGTCCATCCGATCTATCGCCGGAAGGCCGACGTCTCCGCGACCGACCTGCACCGCATCGTTGCCGAATTGAACGTGCGGGTCATGCACCTCCGTCGGCTCTTGGAAGCGACCGACGTCGAACCCGCACGCGAGATTCCTCGCCTCGACTCCGACCGCTACGGCAACGACGCCGAGCGCATCGCCGGCATCGTACGGGCGCACTGGCAGGTCCCCTCCGGCCCCATCCATGACCTCACTGCGTTGGTCGAGGAGGCGGGCGTCGTCGTGGCGCATTCCGATTTCGGCGGCGCCGACATTTCTGGTGTGACCTTTCAGGTGCCGGGGATGCCGCCGCTGGTCGTGCTGAACGGCGCCCACCCTGCCGACCGGATGCGCTTCACCCTCGCGCACGAACTCGGCCACATCGTCATGCATCGCCTTCCAACTCCCGACATGGAGGATGAGGCGGACACGTTCGCTTCCTGCCTGCTCGTCCCGACCGAGGACGTTCGCCCCTATTTTGCGGGGCGCCGGGTCGATCTGCGCCTGCTCGCCGCGCTCAAGCCCGAGTGGAAGGTTTCCATGGCGGCGCTCATCTTTGCCGCGCAGCGCTGCGGCGCCGCCACTGCGGCCCAGGCCACCTGGCTGTGGAAGCAGTTCTCGATGAAGAAGTACCGGCTGCGCGAGCCGCCCGAACTCGATTTCGCGCAGGAAGAGCCGCGCACGCTGTCCGAGCTGATCTCTTTGCACATGACGGAACTTGGATATTCAGTCGGCGACCTCGCTGCGATCATGAGGGCGAGGGAGGATGAATTTGCGAGGACCTATTCGATCGCGTTGCCGGGGGAGAAACCGCAGAAGCCTGCGCATTTGAGAATTGTGAAGTGAGGTCGCCGCTAGCGGTTATTTGAGGCGGCGCAGACATGGAATTCTCGAAAGAAACTCTCCTGGCGGCCGCCGACCTCGTTGGGGGTATGACACACGCCGACCTCACAAGGCTGTTTCAGAAGCTCGGCTATCGTGATCCTGAGGGGACAACTGGATCAAGGACGGCGCGCGTCTCCCGCTTTCTTGAAGGACCGCTGAGCGAATTTCCGCAGCCTGACGATGTCGAGCGTGGCGCCGCCCTTGTTGTTGCTGTCGCTGAGAGTTTTCGCTTCCTCAAGCGATATGAGGTTCGGCCTGACGTAAGCTGGTCGGCAGACGAAGCTGCCCGTGATGGGGTCTACGACCGCGCGACGCGGGATTTCCTTGTGGGATTGGAGGCTGACGGCTACGCGCTGACCGAGGAAGGGACGTTGGCGCCCGCGATCCCTTCGTTGGCTGACCCAGAGCCCCCGCTGGAGCATGTCGAGCGCCTTCTGCGCAAGTTCGGCTTTGACGAAGCTGAAGGCCATCGTCGCGAGGCGCTGAATGCGTACAAGACCGGCAATCCGGCCGCCGCCAACGGCCAGGCTCGCACCTTTCTGCTGGCGTTGGTGCGAGCCCTGTACGTGAAGCTCGTTGGACGAGAGGCGTCTGACGACAAGGCGGCGCGCGACGGCTTGGCGTGCGTGTCGCCTCCTTTCCTCAGGCCGGACATAAAGGAGTGGGACCCGCAGGGGCGCGCAACCTTCCTTCACGGCGTGTTCGCGAGGCTCGGCGAAGACGGCGCTCATCCCGGTTTGTCGTCACCAGAAGAGGCCAAGTTTCGATTGCGCCTTGTCGACGTCATCGCTCTGGACTGGCTGGAGCGATTGGAGGCGCGCGTTGGCTAACGATCGCGATCTCGCCAAGCAGGTTGATTTCTGCGCGGCGTCATTCATCATGGGCTCACGGTAGTAGCTCAGCGGATAGAGCACTCGCCTACTAAGCGAGGGGTCGCGGGTTCGAATCCCGCCTGCCCCCGCTGGGCCAGCGACGTAAATCGAATGACGAACGCCGCCGTGTTCGAGCCCTTTATGAACTGAAATCGTTAATTACACAGACCAATAAATCATGCTTTAACATATTGAAATGTCTGTATTAATATGCCATCGCCGTGCCTATTGACGCCATACTGTTTCTAGATTATAGCTGCCCGGCGATATAAAACAGCGTTCCAATGTCAATGGAGCGCTCCGCCATGAAATCCGTTCCTGAACTCCTCTCCGCCTTTGGTTCGGTTCCCGTCGACCACCTGAACGCCCTGGTTTCCTTGGGTGCGCTCGGGCTCGCCGCCCTGACGATCTATGTCGTCTTTGCCATCGTCACGAATGTGAAGAAGCCATGAAGAAGCTCCCGCTATGGGTGAAACTGCCGAGCCGCTGGATTGAAGAGCGTGGTCTGCGCGACTTTCGCTGGACGCGCGGCGAAGGCGCCAACAATCTGGCCGGCCTTATGAGCCTGGCTGTGATCGCTCATCACGCTGACGCCGACACCGGCGTTGCGCGACTGACTTACGATGACGTGTCGGCAATCGCGTCGCTTAGCCGCGCGAAGCTTTCCGCAGGTCTCTCTTTGCTCGCCGAACGCAATCTCGTCGAACCTGGTCCCGGTGGTCGCAGTCACTATCGACTGGTCGGCTACCAACCTGCGTCCGGCTGGGCGAAGTTTCCTGCTGCCGCGCTTTATTCCAACGGCGTGGTCGCCATGTTTGCGAGCTTCCACCTACGGCTTCGCTCAGAACTCGATGCGCTCAAGCTGTACTTTTTGCTTGCCTCGCGACGCGATCGCAATACGGGCTTGACCAGAATCTCCTACGACAAGATTGAGGAGTACGCTGGCATCCCTCGTCCGGGCATTGTCAACGCGCGCTCCGTGCTCGCTGCGCATGGCCTTGTTCGCATCGAGTTCATGCCGAGCACGGTCAGCGAAAAGGGCGTCGCGAGCGCATATCGTCTCGCGTATCTCGACTCCTACAGGCACATGGGGACGATTGGGCGCCGCTTCGAGGATTGGGACGCGGATGGCGACACAGTGACGGCCGGTGAGGCACAAAAGGCTGGCGACTGGCCTTCTTGAATCCCGTCGTCGTTCCAGAATTTGGCGCGAAGCTCGGAGGAGATCGAGAGCCAGCGGAGGACGATCTTCAACGCCGGTGAGAGGCGCCTTTCGTTGATTGTCGCCATCTCCGATTGACAGGGAATCAAAGATCTGAGTCGATGATTGCACCGACTTTTGAATTCTCGCTTACGTTCTTGCTGGTCCAGAGACGATGTCTGATCCTCGCGGCTTCTTGCGCGAATATGTCGAGCCTGCCTTCCAGCATTGGGCTAAGAACCCGAACGACAAGCATCTTGCCGTTCATGCGATCGCGCAATTTGACGTGCTGGCTGAGGTTGTGGCGCAGGCGATTTTGCCGATTTCTCCTGCTCCTGCTCGAAGAGAAGTGTCCGCTTTTCGGAATGAGTTGGGCTCTCGGGAGCCTGTTCTGGCGATCATCAGGGACGCCAATGACAGCCACAAACATGGAACGCTCCTGCGGACAAACGCCGTCAATGTTTCACAGGGGCAGCGGCCAGAGATTGTAACCGAGGTTGCCTTCTTTCTTGACTACAGTTTCTTGGATAGTCCGGGCACTCCGATTGAAACGCTGATTCTCCGGCTGAATAACGGTACCGAAATGAAAATCGGCGCCTTGCTGCTTGAGGCCAGGGAAGCATGGAGCCGCGAGCTTAACCGGCTTGGGTTGTGAAAGATCGCGTCGACTACGAAGGGCCAACAGAGATGCCTGACTATTTGTCCGATAGCCCCATCACGACCGCTGCTGACGATCAGTATGGAGTGATTGGATTCGCTTGCGCACTCGCGAAGAGTCTGTTGCAGCCCGAGAGGCCAGCAGGAACCGTGTTGGCCATCAATGGCCCTTGGGGTTCCGGAAAGACGAGCATCATCAATCTTATTCGGAGTGAGATCGAAAAGGCGCAGTGCATAGACCATCGCGTTCAAGAACAAAAACTCGTATTGACCGAATTCAAATGCTGGTGGTTTCGCGGCGAGGACGCGCTCATGCTGGCCTTCCTCCAGCATCTCGCCGGCATGTTGAAGGACAGCCTTGGAGATAAGGCAAAAGCGTATGTCACCAGCGTTTCAAGGTCTTTGCTGCAAGCTACGGGTACGGTCGGCACATCCTTAGCCGCCGCAACGAAAATACCGTGGTTCGGCTTCGCGGGCGCCGCTGGGTTGCTCGATAAGTGGCTCTTTCCAGATAAGACGCTCGACAAGGTATTTGCGGATCTGGCCTCCCTGTTGAAGGAGGCGGATCGGCGATTCATCGTCGTTATCGATGATATTGATCGGCTTTCGCTGGACGAGTCCTTGGCGATCTTTCGACTGGTGAAGTCCGTTGGCGATCTCCCAAACGTCAGCTACCTGTTGGCTTTTGATCGCGATCTGGCCGAGGCCGCAGTTCAGAAGAAATATCCCTCGGAAGGTCCCCACTTTCTTGAGAAGATCATCCAGGCGTCGTTCGACATTCCAATTCCCAGCCAGACTGACCTCAATCAGGCAATTCTGGCACGCGTTGGTGAGATCATCGGAGACATAACGGCCTCGCAAAAGACCCGATTCGGCAATTTGTTTTTCGATGTCGTCAGCCCGTACGTCACCTCACCGAGGCATGTGGCAAGACTGGCTGGCGCGATAAGTGTCACCTGGCCAGCAGTGGGGAAAAACGTCCATCCCGCAGACTTCCTCGCTCTGGAGACATTGCGCCTCTATGAGCCCAAACTGTTCAAGGCGGTCAGGGCGAAAAGGCATCTCGTCACGGGGGTTCGTGACGACGGCGACCGTCGCGCCCGCGACGACGAACTTGTCGCTCTCCTGCTTCAGGAAGTCCTTGAGCCGCGGCGCCCTCAGGCAAAAGTCGCGTTGCAACGTCTCTTCCCGCGCTTGGAAGACATAGGCTATGGAGCGCAATCGCTAGAAGGTTGGGACGTTGATCGCCGCGTATGCGTTCAAAAGCATTTTGACACCTACGTTCGCTTAGCGCTCAGTGACGAGACCCTGGCTGTCGACGCCATCCCTGAACTCATCAAGAGGGCCGGCGATATTCCGCACGTGCAACGGGTCTTCCGCGAAGCCGCGCGACAGCACCGCCGGAATGGTTCCTCCTACGTCCCGGTCTACTTCGACGATCTGATGCGCCATGGCGACCAGTTCGCGCGGCAGGATGTTGGGCCCTTCCTTCGCGCGCTGTTCGAAATTCACGACGAGATTGATCTCCCTGAAGACGCCGAAAAGGGCTTCATGGCCATGGCGAACACCACGCTTCGCCTGCACTGGTTGATTCGCCGACTGACGAGGGAATGGCCCATAGAGGACCGTACGGCGGCCTATGTCGAAGCTATCCGCACTGCATCCTTGGACTGGGCAGTTGATTTCGCACGATCTGCACGGGCTGACTACAAGCCGCACGGAGACGAGCAGCCGGCGGCCCCAGAGAACTGTCTGGTTCAGGAAGACGCCGTGGCTGGCGTCGTTGATCGCGCGCTGACCTTGTTGCGAGCTGCGGCGCAGGATGGGACGTTAATCGCCAACAAGAACCTCCTTTCCCATTTGTATTGCTGGCGTCGCTTCAATGACAATGACGCTAAGGAAGTTCGCGCCTGGACTGATGGGCTCTTGCGCGATGACGCCTCGGTCCTGAGGCTCATGCGCGCCATGATGTCGGAATCCTATACAGTCGGCATGGGTTTTCGCAGCCTCGGAGATCGCGTTGCGACTCCAAAACTCCAGGTGTACGCCCGAGACGACATGGACATTGTCGATCCTGTCGTTTTCCGCGCGGCCTTGGAGCGGATTGCGGCGGAAGACGGCACGGATCAGGCGACGATCGCAGAAATTCGGGCCTTCCTTCAGGCCTGGGATCGCAAGCGTGAAGGAAGGGACGACGATTGAACGGCGCCGATTTCGGTCGACGTTCGTTCAATCGGTCTGGTCACGCGCCGAGGGCCCTCTCCACCTCCGCCCGATCCCAAGCCAGGTGCTGGATCTCCTCTTCGTTGAGCGCCGGCCTGACGCCTTTCTCCAGCAGGAGGGCGCGGACGTCGCGGTATCGGCAGCCCATCCGGGCCGCGAGTTCGTTCGCCAGCACGTACTTCTGCTTGAAATCCTCGACGACCTTGCGATCGAGCTTGAAGCGCTCGCCGCCGTTGGTCGGCAGGAACGACTTGCGGATGAATTCGGCGATGACAACCTCGGTCGTCCCCAGCATCGCGGCCGCCTCATGGGTGTTGACGCGCTTGCTGCCGCTGACGTCGGCGCCGGTGGCGGCGTGGATGATCGACGCGACGTCAGCGGCGTCGGGCACGGTCAGCGACGTCGCCACGGCCAGGTTGCCGGTGCCGGGATGCAGGTTGACCTTGAGCGCCCCGGAGAGGATCGCCTGGTAGATCGCCACCCAAGGGACAGGGCTGACGCCGGTGCGCTTGATCGCCTTGGAGAGCCGCGGATGAAGCTTGGCGTCGGGCGTCGCCGGCGCAGCACAGGCCAGCAGCCGCGCGTGCAGCGCTTCCACCGAGGAGCGGCGGAAGTTGTCGCCGGTGAAAAGGCCGGCGGCTGGACGGTCGATCCTTTCGATCAGGCCGGCGTCGGCGAGCGCGTCGGGTGCGGCATAGTCGACGCCGAGACGCCACATGGTCGGGAAACGCGTAATCGAGTCGTCGCGCGCAGCGGCGATCGCCGCCATCTCGTCGCGCTTGAGCAACACGATCGAAGTCTTCGCCTCGTCGTCCCGCAGCGACCAGATCAGCCCCTCATCCCGCCAGCGCTTGATCATGCGGCCGTCGAGTCCGAATTCCGTGGCGGCTTCGCCGACGGTGATCAGGTCTGGCGTCTGGCGGTGCTCGACGCGGCGGAACACGACGGTCGAGGCCGTCGCCGCCATGTTGGTCTTGATCTCGGCCTTCACGGCGTCCTTGAGCAGCGGCGCCAGGTAGGCGTCGCGGGAGAGGTAGACCAAAGGCCCCACCTCCTTCTTGACGCCCCAATGGCCGGCCCGCTGCGACGCCTGCTCGCGCATGGCGTCGGCGACCTTGTGGAACGGCTTCGGCCAGTCGATGACGATGCGCCCGGCGGCGGCGACCGCGTCCGGCGTCATCCGGCCGAAATCCGTCAAGGTCTTCAGCCGGCGCATGATGGCGCGCGGCGCCTCAGGCTCGGTGGTGATGGCGCAAGCGAGCGCAATGCAGAACTCAAACAGTTCGCCGTTGTCGAGAGCGGCGAAGATCGCCGGGACCTTGGCCCGCGCCCGTTCATTGCGGCGCGGATCGGGGTGGACGAGGTCGACGACGAAGTCGAGCGCCGGCATGTCCTGGCAGGCGATGCGCGGCTGCGGGAACTGGCGCAGGTCTTTACCGCACGACTCGCACCAGGCGACGCCCAGCGTCCAGCGCCAGCCGAGCCCGGCGCCGCAGGCCGGGCAATGGTCGATCAGCGTCTCCTTCGACTCCGGGCAGAAGCTGAACACCCGCAGGTCCCAGATCGCCCGGTGATGGTCCGAGGCGATCAGCGAAGCCGGCGAAACGCGACGACGATCGACTTCGCGGTAGGCCGAGCGGATCGGAACGCCGAAATAGTCGATGAAGCTGTCCGGGCGGCCGGGGATGGCGACCGGCGGATGGCAGCGCGCCAGCACCTCCTCGACCGACGTCTTGAACAGATGCGCGACCTCGGGCGCCTTGTCGCGATGGACGGTCGGCAGCGACTCGGGGAAGAGGGTGTCGATGCCAGCCGGCAGCAGCGCGGCGGTGACCTTGTCGAGACGGTGGATCGCGCAGTTTCTGGCGACCAACCCCATCAGCGACTCGCCCGGCAGCGGCGGGCGGGAAAAGGCGAACTGCTTGTGAGCGGTCATCGGCACCGAACCTCCTCCAACTGCTTGCGCAAGATTTTGAGATCACGCGGCCCGTCCTTCCACGGGTCGTAGTCGGCATAACGCAGGGCGATCGCCCAGAACCGGGTGGCGTTGGAGAGGTCTTCCTCGGCGATGAACTCCCTCTCCGCCTTCAGCGCGAAGTACGCCGCCTGCTCGACGATGTTGGAGACACGGCCGGGCAGGCCGCGCGCCACATCGTAAAAGCACTCGGGCCAACGGCCCTGATTGAGGTCGGACTTGCGAGGAAAGATGCGATGCTCGACGAGCAGGTTGTCGATGGCGGCGATATAGCGCTTGAACGTCACCGCATCCTCGCGAATCCCAATGTCCATCGGGTTGAGGAAGAAGGGCGGCAGGCTGCGGCCGGCCAACTGCGGGTTGTTGAGCGCCGACAAGACCGGCAGGATTTCGGGAACGCCGATCAGCACGATCGGGCAGACGCCCTTGATGCTGAGCACCTTGATCGCGTCGGCCACCTCCCAGCGCGTCTGCGTCGCCTTGTCGGAGCGGATCAGGTGCCCCACCTCATCGAGCACCAGCAACTCGATGTCCGCAAGCTCCAGCGCGTTGAGGGCGTTGTGGAGCAGAATCGGGCCGATCGCTTTTTCGTCGTTGCGCAGGCGGGGGCGGCCGCGGCGGCGCGCCATGTCCTCGATCACCTCCATCGGCGGGGCGTACTCGCCAAGCGCCCGCATCATGTCGATGCCGAGCGAGCGCGGCGTGGCGCTGGGCAACAGCGTCACGTGCAGCACAGGATGGTGCCGGCCGGGACGCGGCGGAATGCGGCGGGCCCAGAGCCGCGCGACGGTCGACTTGCCGCCCTGGCTCGCCCCGACAACCGCCTTGATAAGCTGCTGCTGGCCCTTGGTCTTGCGGCCGGCTTCGCGCATGAAATCGAAGTCGATGTGCGGCCCGCGGAAATAGGGCACGTCGATTTCGAACTTCATAAATTCCTCGCGCGCGTGCGCCAGCCTTTCAACGATGCTCATTTCTTTCCCTTTCCATCTTTCGAGCGGCCGGCGCCCTTGACCCAGTCGGCTTCGATCTCGTCGTCGCCGATGTCGGCGAACACGTCGCGGGCGCTGGGGAATGGACCAGCCACGCCCTTCTCCGCCGGCGTTCCGCGCTTCTCGGCTTCGGCGGCCTGCTTGGCGGCGCGCTTCCGCGCAACCGTCGCCTTCTGCTTCTCGACGGCCTTGGCCCCGCCGCGACGCACGCCCTTGTGCGGAATCGGGTTGCCTTCGGCGATCGACGCCGCCAGCGTCGTTGGAATCCCCTCAGAGGAAGCCGTGGCGCCCGGCGTCGTGGCCGGCGCATCGAATGTCTTCTTGTGGTTGTCGGGATTGCCGTCGTGCGCGTATTCGCGGTCGACCTCCTCGACCATGTAATCGCCGACAGGCGTCTCCGGGCGCGTCTTGAGCAGGCCGAGATGGCGCTTGCGGGCCTTGTGGAGCTGCGCGGGCGCCGCCGACGAGATGAGCGTGCGCAACCGCCACAGCGCGGCCAGGCGCTCCTGGTCAGTGGAGAAGTCAGCGTTCTCCTCGTCAGCCCAGGCCTTCACCTGGAGGTATTCCCAATGGCTCGCGCACTCTTTCCCGAAGCGGACGTGGACGTTCTCCAGGTACTCGGGACGACGGCGGCGCTCGTTCCAGACCATCAGCCGGGAGATGTCGCTGGGGTCGAGGACGACCTTCACCGTCACCGTCGCCGAACCCTTGCGGCGCTGGCGGATCGGCGTGGTGCGCGCGTTGTCCGAGAGCAGGCGCGAGACGGCTTCGCGGTCATAGAACCGCAGTCCGTCCCTAAGCGTCACGCCCTCGCGCGACAGCGGCCTGACCTCCATCCTGCCGAAATGCGCGAGCAGCGATTGCAGGTCGCCGACCACGCGACGGCGGCGTTGGGCGATCTCGCGCGACCAGACCAGGCCCGGCTTTTCGCCGATGCCGCCGTGGATGCGGATCGGGTACAAGTTCGCCAGAAAGTAGTCGACTTGCTCGCGCAAGGACTCCAGGCTGACCGCGGCCGTCTTGCCGGGATCAAGGTCGAGGCGGCGCATCATGGTCGGCGGGAAAGGCACCGCCCCGCCCATCTGTTTGTGGAACACGGCCTTGTTGAGCGCCGTGAAGGTCACCTCGACGACGTCCTTGTACTCAGGCCGGTAGACCGGCGCCCAGACGATGTGGATGCCGGCGCTGCGCATCGCCTCCTCGAAGGAGGGGGACCGATGCTCCAACGTGTTGTCGATGATGAACTGCACGGGCTTCCCCCACTCGACGAGGACCCGCTTGACGATCGCCATCACGCCTTCGAGGCCTGGCGCGCCGAGCCAAATGTGTGAGAGCGACATGCGCGCGCGAACGTCGACCGCGAGGTAGGTCGTCGGACGGCCCAGCGGGACGCACGTCTCTTCGCGGAACGCGTTCCATGCATCGGCGGTGGTCGAGTCGATCATCACCGTGTGCATGACGTGCGGCGCCGTGATCGGCGCCGTACCGCCCATGCGCTGTTGGCGCCGACGTCCGCCGAACTTCGCCTGATAGGTCTTGGCGTCCTCGGCGCGCTGGACGCGAACCCTGATCGTCTCATAGGTCGGCAGAGCATAAGGAACGTGCGACGGATCGCGCTTGGCCGCGATGAAATTCACCAACCGCAGCATGCGCGTCAGACGCGCGTGGGCATCGCTCACCGAGTAGCCTTCCTGGGAGTAAAACCAGGCGACGCAGCTACGAATCGCGTATTCGACGAAGGGGTCCCACTTGCTGGCCCGCGGCGCCTTTCCGGTCTGCGTCCGCATGACCTTGGAGGGGCGGCGGCGCCATTCGCCGCGCTCGCGCACCCATGTCATGAGGGTCCCAGACGCCGGGATGAAGGCGATGTTGGCCCTGCGCGCCGCCTCAGTGGTAGCGGCGATGAAGGCCGCCATCTTCTTGTGGCTGATCGGGCACGGGTCGTCGTCCCAGGCGGTCAGCCACCAGGCGCGCGCCCGCTCGTTGTCGTTGAGCGTCTCGCCTGGCGCCAGGCCGCTGAACTCGTCGAAGCGATTTCTCGGCTTCGCCCCGTCTTCCCGGATTTCGCCCTTGACGTACAAGGACTCCATTTCCTCGTCGGAGACGACGAGCGTGGCTCCGCTGTCGAGCGAGGTCAGCAGGTGGCCGCGCTCCAGCGGCTCCCGATAGCGGTAGGCGCCGCGCGGAAGCACAATCCGGGCGCCTGGGGTGAAGGCCAGCGGGGCGTTCATGGGCCAGCCCTCCCGGTCGCCGCCAACCGCACGGGCGAGAACCTGCGCAGCGGCTTGGTCAGGTCGATCCAGAGATGGCCGTCCATGATCAGGGCATGGACGAGCGCCCGGCCGAGGCCGGGCCCGCCCATCGCGTCGATGATCGCGCGGTAGGTCGCGGACTGGCCGAGCCGGTCCATGGCGGCGAAGGCGCGGTCGAGGTCGCGCACGGTCACCACGGTGAAAGCGTCGGAGGCGACCTCGACCGCGTTCTTGGCGACGATCGTGCCGACGACGTCGCGATGATGGAGGACGGCGAATTCCCAGCCGCGGCGCTCATAGACCGCGCGCGCCCAAGCGATCGACTCCCACTCGGCGTCGCTGACGCCGCGCGGCGGGATCAGGCGCTCGATCCGCACCTTGCCGGTGCGCCACTCGATGCGCAGATCCGGGAAGAAGACGCGGTCCTTCTTCGGCAGACGGAATGTCACCCGGTGCGGTTGCGCCATATAGGCCGCGACGTCGGGGCTGGCCTCGCAGAACCAGTAGCGATCACGCTGAACGTAATCGACCCACGGGAGTGAAAAACCAGCCTTGGCCGACTGGAAGCGGCCCATCGGCCGGCCGGCAGGGCGCTCGGTCAACGTCCTGATCGGCCCGCCGCCGGGCGGCGTCGCGAGTTCGACGAAAATGCGCGAGTCGAGGAAGCCGGGCAGCAGGTGCAGCCCGAGATGCTCATAATCGTCGTCAGAGAATGGTTTCGTCATGGGTTTGTTCGGCAATTGGCTTTGTGGGGCGCCAAGCGATCGGCCTCGTCGATTTGCCGGCGCATGGTTCCGTAAGTCGGCGCTACGATCGGCCGCCAAACGGTAGATCCCTTCGCGCCGCATTCGCTGACCGTGCGGGCGATCGCTCGCTCGGCGAACGGATGGTGCGCCACGCTGGCGTCGATGTTGTCGATCATGACTGACCTCCCACAGACGGCGGGAGCCACACGCGCGACGAAATGCGGATCGGCTTCTCCAGATCGATCAACAGATGGCCGCGCATGATCAGGGCATGCAGCCGGGCCCGGCCGAGACCAGGGCCGCCCAGCGCCTCGATCGCCCGCGCGTAAGGCGCCTCTCCGCCCAGCGCCTCGAAGGCGTCGCGGGCGCGGGCGAGATCGCCTGCGGTCACGACGGTGAATCTGTCGAACGAAATCTCGCGAGCGTTCTTCTCGGCGACCGTGCCGAGTACTTCGCTCGCATAGAGGACGCGGAACTCGAAGCCGCGGCCCTCATAAATGTCGCGCGCGAACTCGACGTTTCGCCGCTCGCGAACGCTCACGCCTTTGGGCGGGATCAGGCGCTCGATGACGACCCGACCCGACCGCATCTCGACGCGAAGGTCGGGGAAGAAGCGCTCGACGCCGCTCGGGAGGTTGATCTCCAGCCGGTGCGGCTGCGCCATGTACTTGGCGACGTACGGGCTCGCTTCGCAATACAGGTAGCGCGACTGCTGGACGTACTCGTTCCAGCTCAGGGACCGGCCGGCCTTCGCCGACTGGTACAAGCCCATTGGGCGACCGGAAGGGCTCGCCGCCAGGTTGCGGATCGGCCCACCGTCAGGCGCATGGAAGAGCGTCGCTCGCACGCGAAGCGCGGCGAGGGCGGCAAGAGAGGAGAAGTCGTCGAACGCGTCCATGACAGTCTTCCGCGCAATACGGTTCCTGTCGCCGGCAGTGGTGCGCGCCGGACGTCAGGCTCAGTCGAAGGATGGGGGCGCTGGTCCGATCAGGGCCGGCGCGTCAGTGGGGCGCGCTCAGGAAGGCGGAGGCCGGGCCCGCAGGGCGACCGGGACGTCCGCGTTGGGCGCCGCGACGGCGGCCGAAAAGGCAGGGTCAGTACGCAAACGCATAGAACGTCCACCACACACCGAATCGGCCGACCCGAATCGGATCCCCCAAGATCTCATTTCAAAGATCTTGGCGTCAATCGCGGACATTTCTTGTGAATCATGGTACGTCATCGCCAAGATTACCTTTATTTCTGTTGCTGCGTGTAACGTAGTCTTATGAATGCCGAAGTAGGTGTCTTGCTATAGTATGTTGCCGATTTTTGGATTCTGTCGTCTGCCTCCGAACCCGCTTGTGCTGCCGCTGAGCCGTTTTGCTTGGCCCCGGTCGGCGAACACTGGCGGATTCACTGGCGTCAGCCTTCGCGGCTGGCGCCGGGGTTCGCAGCGACGGCGCCGGGCGAGCGGCGAAAGATCGCGACTCGACGTCGAATCGTTCGGCGGCTCAGCGCTCATGCACGCCTCCTTCCGTTTCGGTCGGATGCTGCTCGCAGATCGCTCGCACCTGGTCGCCGGTCAGCAGGCGAGCCCGTGTGAGCGCGTCGGCGACCGCGACAATCGCCGTGCGGCGCCGGCGAACGATCGCCAGCGCTTCGGCGTAGAGCTTCGCGACATGCCGGCTCACCGCCTGGCGCAGGACCGGATCGGTCAGCAGAAGCGCAGCCGCCGCGCCGGTCGGAGCCAGATGAAGCAGCGAATCAGCCAGTCCGGCGCTGGCGTGCACCGAGCAGACAAGCTCCGTCGCGGATTTGAGGTCGCCCTCGGCGCCCGCCGACGGCGCGCCAAGGATGGCCTCCTCGGCCGCGCGGCCGGCGAGCATCATTACTGCGACGCCGTCCAGATCGACAGCCGTCGGGAAAGACGAAGCGGAAGCGCCCATCCGCGTATGCCCGCCGCTACCTGCCGCGGCGACGATCGTCACCGACTCGACGGCGCCGCCGAGCGCGATCTGGGCGACCGCGTGCCCAGCCTCATGGACCGCCGCGCGGCGAACGTCGGCAGGCGAGCGCACGTCGGGCGGGGCGACGACAGCGATGAGATCGTCGATGATCATTTCGCGGCCCGCCACCCGCGCGGCGGCGCGCGCTTCGCGGGCCCAGCGGGCCGCGTCGGCCGCTGACGCGCCGGCGCCGAGCCGGGCGATCGGCAGCAGGTCGGCGCCAGGCAGCGTCTCGCCGAGATGGAATCGTAGGATCGCGGCGAGGTCGTCGACGCCGGGCAGCGGGACGTCGATGATGCGCTCGAAGCGGCCGGCGCGGACGAGTGCCGGATCGATCCTGTCGCCGTGATTCGTGGCGCCGAGGAGGATGACGCCCTGACGCGACGTGACCGCTCCGTCAAAGAGCGTCAAGGCCAGATTGACCAGAGGGGTCCACCATTCGCGCGCTCTGGCGGTCAGGAAGCGGCGATCGGGGAAACCGTCGATTTCGTCGAGAAAATAGACGCTTGGCGCGCAGGCCTTGGCGGCGTCGAAGCTCTGCGACAACGCCTTGCAGACGTCGCCAAGGTTGCCATCGGTCGAGGCGAAGAACTCGCCCATTGACGCGACGATCGGCACGCCGCAGGCGCGGGCGAGCGCCTTCGCAAAGAGCGTTTTGCCAGTGCCAGGAGGGCCGGCGAGAACGGCGGCGGCGGAAAGGTCGCGCCAAGCCGCCTCACCGCGCCGCCAGCGCGCGACGCCGTCGATGAGGTCCACGCCCCACGCTCGCGCGGCGCCGGAATAGCCCGGCAGATCGGGCAGTGGCGGCGTGTCGTCAGTCGCAGAGACGCGACTCCTCGCCGAGGCGACGCGCGCCAGGTTTGCCAGCACATCGTGCGGCGACGCGCCGGCGCGGAATGCGCCGATGACGTCGGCGAAGGTGAGACTCGCGGCGGCGCCGGGCGGGATGTGACGCGGCACGGGCCCGCGCGCACAGGCGCGCAGGACGCGCCGCAGCACCGCCGGGCCGGGCGCGGCGATCACGATGTGGGCGTCGGCGCTGGCGACCAGGGACGACGGCAGGAACCGCGTGACGTCCTGGGAGACGCCGACCACCGGCCGCCCCTCGATCAAGGCGGTCGCGACGTCGCCGTTGCCGCACGATGGCCTGTGTTCGGAGCGCGAGGCGCCAGTGCGTGAGAAAATCTCCGCGCTGCTCCACATCTCCGTCACGGCGCCGGAGATCGCATCGCACCAATCAGGGCCCGGAACGGTGATCGTCAGCGCCACCGCCTCATGCCGATCCAGCCGTCGTCGCAGGCCCTTGGGGAGGGCGTCGAGCAGCATCGCGCGCGGCAGCTCGGTTCCGATGGCCAGCCGGGCGTCGAAAGCGTCGGCGGCGTCCGGCGTGGCGTCTTCTTGTTGAGCGTCGGCGAGCGCAGCGATCCCCGACTTCCCTTTGTCGTCGGTCATTGGGTTCTCCTGTCGAACAGGCTGGCGGAGCGACCGAGCGCGTAAAAGCGCGACCAGGAGCGCGCCCACCCGGCGGCGGCGTCGAAGGCGAAGATTTCGGTAGTCAGCGCCGTATGGCGGTCGCCGATCGTCGGATGGCCGGACACAACGCCGATCATGCTGAAGACCTGGCGGCGGGTCGGCAGCCACCAGTCGAGCACCGGGGCGTTTCTCAGATCCTCTGTCGTCGGGCCGCCGGTCGCGGCGAGGCGCTGGACGTCGGCGGCGAGCCGACGGGTGCATTCGACGATCGCGTCGGGATCGCCGCCGGGAAACGTGATGGCCATGAGAACTCCTTGTGGCTGGGCATAACGGGATCGTGGCGGGCGAAGCCCGCGGCGACGTTCTTGGGGGGGGTGAAAGAGTGGGATCAGGCTCGGCGCCGGGGCGCGATTGCTCGCGGACGCCGAGCCTTCATTCAGCGACGACGAGCGCGATCTCGATCGGACGCAGATCGGGCGTCACGGGCGACTGGAGGAGGAGGGGAGAAGAAGGAAACACGGGGAGGACTCTCGCTAGACGTCCTCCGGCAGCGGCTTCAGCCGCGGCGGGTCCGGGAGGACAAACGGACCGGCCGCTCTACGCGTTCGACGCGCAGCGGTTCGATCCGAATGATGACGCCAGTCGTGTTCATGACTGGGACTCATATGAACAAACAGGGAACGGAGTCAAGGAGAAAGATCCACGGGTGGACTGTGAAAAGCGACGGATGGTTAATGTCATCGCTATCGCCGCCTGAAGAAGGATTGCAGGGTCGGCGGCGGATAGCTTCAGCGAGCGTCGAGTCACCTGCACCTCTTCGCTTCCCGCCTGCTAGCAGTCGGCCAGCTTTGTTGAGAGTTGAAAGCTTGAACCGCACGTGCGCCTAATTGCGCAAATGTCCCATCTCGGTCGACTCCTCAATCTCGGGCTTCCGATATCCGTCGCCATTGAGGTGATGAAAGGACGCCGCGACGAAGCATTCGAAGTCCAGCAGTGGACCGACGCTCAAGAATCGCGCCGTTGGGCTGCTGATCGCGCCCACTGGGGCGTTACCCCGAAGCCGCTCTGGGACTGCGACTCATCAAGATTCTATCTTTCGCTCGACGGGGTCTCGCCGAGAGCTTTCGATGAGGACGTTGTCTTGATCGAAGCAAACCTTGCCGAGGTCCAGTCCCACCTTTGCTTCGGTTCCAGTCGAGATGTAGGCCCCTGGCACGCGAAGTATCGAGACAAGACTGCTGACGTCGCTTGGCGGTGGGCAACGGGACGCTCGGTCAGCCCCACCTTTATTGCGCCCTATGAAGGGGGACTGACAATCGTAGGAGGAATGCATCGCTTCCATCTGGCTCTGAGTTGCAGCGCCGCGCGGATGCCGTTCATCGTCAGGCGACAGGAACTGGACGCAGTGCTCGCTTTGGTGCCGTCCGCAGTTGTGGTGACGCCATCATAGTCACACCATCGCTATCCCGGAATCTGAAAAACCTCTCCACCCTGTTGATCTTCGTGCTTCGCACGCGCGTCACGGATTGAAGCCTCCGCTTGTTCGTACATCCTGTCGGCAGATGGGAACGCCAACGTTCGCAAAAGCGCTTGCTCGAATTCGTCCTTCGTCATGACGAGGATTCCCAGACGCTCCGCTTGTTCGATGTCGGGCTTTGCCTCTTCCCGCGATCTCGACGTTACAATTACAGGCAAAACCCGAAGATGGAGTTGATTGCATGCCTTCAACGACTGACGGACCGCCTCGGTCCGCTGATATAGCAGCGCCAGCTTGTTCTCCGCCTTGAGTAAGCCGGTCGTGCATTCTACGACGCAAACATGCCCGCTCGGCGTCGTTGCAACGAGGTCTGCCGCGTCCTGCGTGCGCGGCGTCCCTCCGAAATGCGCTGGCGCGAACCCATACATCCATAGAAGCCACGCGACAGCGGATTCGAACTGCCGTGCTTCCTGGCCTCTGCCTTGAGCCTTCGCGAGAATGTCCTTTAGCACCCCCATCCCCGGATCGAACGTCTCATAGATTGCGCGCCGTGGGTTCTGGGAAGCCGAGGGATCACCAAACCACCAATAATGTTGCGCCATTCCTTTGTAACTTGCGACTGCGTTCACGATAGACGCTGGCGGTACGTCTATTGTCACTTCTCCGGACAGTAGATCGTCATCTCTGTTAGACCAAGTTATGCGGCCATTGTCTATTACGGTCCTTGTCACGATTCGATTTTCATGAGTGACACGGTAGCCTAATTTGACGTTCTTGGGGTCAATACCTTTGGAAGCGACGATTCGAAAGTCAGCCTTGTCACCCCTAATCGTCGATGCTCCGTCGATTTCAACAACTGCTCGTACAACAAGGTCGACGCTAATTGGGCCGTCTACCAATTGTCCAAGAATATATTCGTTCATCAATTCCTGAATGCTGTCGAACGGTGTATCGCAAGCCTTAAGCTCCCAATCCAGTGCAGGCTGCTGTAGTTGTGGCAACTGCTTTCCAAAGAGTCGTAAAACGGTAACCCTTCGTTGAACAAGAATGCCATCCTGATGAAACGGCATATACATAGCCCCGTGGCTGCCATTATCGGCAGGTGGAAACAGCATCTCGCCGTTGTGCGTTGTTAGCCTCCCGGCGAGAAGGTCGGATATCAGTTTTTGAGGATCAGGTTCATCGATCCGAAAACTCCCGGCGCGTACGTTCTCGGTCTCCACGTGGGAAAGGGGCGCAACCGCCAGTGGGCTGTAGAAGACCTTGGCGTGTCGCAGAACGAAGCGATCTTCCAATTTAACCGCGACATAGCAGCATGAGCTGTTGAGATATCCCTCTTTCAATGCCTCTGCGAGCCCGAGAAATTCATCAAGAAGACCTTGGCAACCTGGCGCAATTGGCATGTTCGTTCGACGTCAAGAATGGCGCCGAGTTCGGATTCGAACTCCCGACGATTCTTGCGTTCCCCCATCAGCTTCGGGTGGAGAATACCATGGCGCACCGGCGTCAGCGGAAGCAGAATTCAGAAGCTGCGTTACGGCGCACTTCCTACCTGCAATTGTCCAACGGGCACCGATGGTTGGATCGCACGACGACTAACTTTCTGTCTCTTGCGACTCCCATTCTTCGTACGGCGATTCCGTCGTCATTTCCGTGTCCGCTGGGGAATCGGACGGGGCATGCTCTGGCGCCGCCTTAGCAGCGTCTCGCGCCGTAGCCCAGGCGGCGAGAACCGGCGTCAGCGCCGCCAGAAACCGCTCGCCAGCGGGCGTCAGCTTGGCGGTCCGCCGTTTGGAGCCTTTCTCCAGCAGGCAGGCATCTATGCTCTTTTCGAGCCTGTCGATGGCGGCGTTCAGTTGCGAAACGCCCGCGCCTGTGCGGCGCTTCGCCCTGGCGTAAAAGCCGCGACCGCCTTCTGCCTCGCGAAGGAGCGCGCGGACGTACCAGAGGTCGAACAGCGTCAGGACAGGGCGTTGCGCCATGCCGGATCCTGAACTCAAAAGCGTTAGTAGCCGGTTGCCGAATAGATCGGCGGGAACCATCAAAGGTCATTCTCTAAATCGCAATAAACAGCGCCTTGCTGGTTGGCTCAGTTCCCATTTAACTGATTGATGGGCAAAGATATTCCGCTCCCGTGACGGGACGACCCATTCGGGACGGCCGCAGAGTCTCGCTGGGTTTGAGGGCCGGAGTTGGCGCGCGACATCTGTTCGCTGAATCAAAATAAATCCCGCAATCACGTCATTTATTTTGAATCGCCGAACAGATCGATACGCGAAGGGATCGCAACTATTCGTCGAATCGAAATAAATGGCGCACGCTGCCCATCTATTTTGATTCAGCGAACAGATAGCGACGGGGCAGGCCGAAGCTGTTCAACGAATCAAAATAGATGGGCCGGTTTGCGTTCAGCAGCGGCGCGCGCCGACCAGGATCGCCGAAACCGCACAGCGCAACTCGTCGGACAGCCGGACCAGTGACGCATACCAGTCGAGGGCGTCGAGCCAATCCGGGTCGAGATCGAAGGCCCAGTTATCGAGAGCGCGGGCCAGGTCGTCTCCCTCATGGTGCGAGCAGAGGATGTCGAGCCTAGTCGCAAGCGACTGGGCGGCCGCCCGCGGATCGCTGAGCGCGCGGAGCGTGAAGTCGGCGAGGTCGTATGCGTCGTCGAACACGGGGCGCGGCCGCGAAGTCGGTCGTAGGGAGGCAGCGGAGGCTGTCATTGTCAGCCTCCTGCCGCTGGGACGTCGATCGTGAACGCCGGGTCAAATCCCGACGGCTCGTCGGCGTGGCCGCGCGCGTTGCAGACGATGCGGGTCGCCCCGATCCAGTAGTCGACGCGATTGTGAACGTGGCCGTGGACCCACAACGCCGGCTGCCGGTCGTGGATCAGGCGCGACAGATCGCTCCCATAGCAATGAGCGAGATCGAAGCCGTCCGGCAGGGAATATGGGTGCGGCGCGTGATGCGTCACGACGACGGTCGGCCCTGCGTGCGGCAGCCCGAGCTGATCGTCGAGCCACATACGGCTCGCGCGGTGCAGAGCCGCTGTGTCGGACGGCCGGACGTATTTGTGCCGTCCGCTCGGCTTCCTCCGAACGCGGTGGTAGTCGTTCATGCCGCGGCGCGCCGAGCGCGCGGCGTCGGTCGCCGACCAGGTGCCGAGCCGCAGATCGGTCCACAGCGTGGCGCCGAGAAAGCGCACGCCGCCCAGCGTCACCGAATCATTGTCGAGCAGCGTGACGCCGCGGCGGGCCGCCAAATCGCGGCCGCGGGCCACTTGGTCGGTCAGCGTGTAACGGTCGTCGCCGCCGTCCCACCAGAAGTCGTGGTTGCCGGGCACATATAAGATCTGTGCCCCGCTCAGCCGGTCGGCGAGCCAGTCGATCGCCTTGGTCAGTGGCGAGTGGGCGTCACCAGCGACGACAATGACGTCACAGGCGGGCGCGCAGGCCGCTGGGTCCCAGGCGTTGTCGGCCCAGTCCTGGTGCAAGTCGGAGAAGATCCACAGCCGCGCCATGACGGCCTCCTCGAAACGGCGACGTCGGCCGTCGGAGGCCGGGACGTCGATGACGATTGGGAAAAGGAGCGCCGAGGGCCGATCAGGCCAGGGCGCAGACGCGCGCACAGACGCGCATGCCGGCAGCGATAGCTACCGGGGCGCGTTCGAGGAGAATGGCGCGATCGTACGTCATGGCGACGGCAATTAGCAGATAAAGAACATAAGGGCAACACCGACGAAGCGAATCGGTTAATATGCCGGCTGGGTGATCACCCAGGAGCCGAAAATGAAGCAGCCAGGCCTCGACGACCGTCATCGCGACAGGGATGGCGAAATCCACCGCAAGCGGAGCGACACGCTCGTCGGCACCCTCCGAAAGGAATACGGCCCCGAGGTCGCCAGCGGCTATCGCTCCGACGCAAAGCTGGGCACGGTTCTGAAGCGCGAAGGCGCCAAATCGCTGGACGACCTTTTGAAGAAGCGCTGAAGAGTCGCCAATCGGCGCCGCCCGGCGAATCAATCATTCGAGGTGATTCGCGACCTGCGTCGATGCGTCGCGCGCCGCCGACAGTGCGCAGCAAGTTTGAGTCACGCCTGTTTAGTTGTCGGTGCGAGATTCAAGACTGCAAGCAGTTAGTGCGACGACGAGAGTCCAACGCGATGACATACGAAGCGGCAGTCGTTCGCGGCGCATGACTTGTTAAGAAATCCGATGCGAACGACACGCTGACTCGATACAGACCTGTATCGATACCATCGCGACGCGCCTGGTGGGCCGGGCAGGACTCGAACCTGCAACCAGACCGTTATGAGCGGCCGGCTCTGACCATTGAGCTACCGGCCCTTTAGGGGCGCGAGGGGCGCGGGATTAAACCCAATCCGGAC
>Ga0181529_10000558_pt1 | contig 53402 bp, 51 predicted proteins | sample PEATcosm2014_Bin_36_FD_119763 | JGI IMG/M metagenome (GOLD analysis project Ga0181529, IMG submission 119763) | Peatland microbial communities from MTU Mesocosm Facility, Houghton, MI, USA - PEATcosm2014_Bin10_30_metaG | ecosystem: Environmental > Terrestrial > Soil > Wetlands > Peat | place...
GCGCCTGGCGCGCGAAGAGGGTATACTGAGCGGCATTTCGAGCGGGGCCGCGGTTGCGGTGGCCGCGCGCCTGGCGAAGCAACCCGAGTTTGCCGGAAAGACGATTGTGGCGATTCTACCGGATTCCGGCGAACGCTATCTGACGTCGGTGCTCTTCGAAGGAATTGTGTAGCCGCGGCGATGCCGCAGAGGCAGGCGATCGGTTTGTGTCGCCTGTCTTCCGCGCGTTGGGCCCAGCCCGCTATACTGGCGCTGTGGCGCTCACTCCGCGAAATGTCGTTAGACTGCTGCAGCTTAGCCTGATGACCGCGTTCGACGACAACTGCCTGGCCATCGCGAAGGGAGCGGCCTACTCCGCACTGCTTTCGTTTTTTCCTGTGCTCACGTCGGCGGCGACGATCCTGGTGCAAAGCGGCGTGCCCTTCGTTTCCAACACGATGGAACATGCCCTGTCGCAGATCGTGCCGCCGGGCTCGGAAGGCCTGGTGGTGCAGCAATTCCGCATCACCGGCGCGCGCCCGATTTCGTTGCTGGTCGTGGCCGGGCTGATCTCGCTCTGGGCAGCTTCGGGCGTGATCAAGAGCCTGATTGAGGGCTTCCAGGCAGCTTACCGCGTGCCGCGCAACCGAAGTTTCCTGCGCGGGAACCTGGTGGCGATGTCGCTGGTGCTGCTGGCGGCGGCTCCGCTGGTGGCGGCCACGCTGCTCATCGTGTTCGGCAATCAGGCGGAAAAGGCGGTACTGAACTGGATGAAAGTGGATCCTATGCTGAACCCGCTGACTTGGGAGTGGAAACTGGTGAGCCGGCTGGCGCGTTGGACGGTAGCGTTTCTGACTACGATTCTGGTCACTACGTTGCTGTACTACTTCGGCCCGAACCGCAAGCAGCGCTGGCGCCTGGTGTGGCCGGGCGCAGTGCTGGCGACCGTCCTGTGGATGCTGGCTACTTCGGGATTCGCCTGGTACGTGCGAAATATCGGCCGCTACAACCTGATGTACGGCTCAATCGGCGCCGGCATTGCGCTGCTGGTGTGGATGTACCTGATGGCTCTGATTGCGCTGCTCGGATGCGAATTCAACGCCGAGTACGAACGCTGCTCGCGCTTTGCGGTGCGGTAAACAGTCCTGGAAACCCCGCGTCAACGCCGACTGAGCCGTACTTAGCTCACAGGTCGAACTCCGGATGCTGGATCGCTCAGTCGATGAGAAGTCTCAGCGGCCGCAGAAAACAATCCAGGCTCGGCCGGTAAGCGCCTTCCTAACACATTGCCCCTATCGCCAGTTATGTGGAATGATAACTCTTGATGCAGCAGCCCCCGAAACCATGTTGAAGTTTCTGAAGAAAAGCGTGCTGCGGATCGCCAGTGGTCTTGGCGTTTTTGAATTCGTCGCGGGCAGCCGGTGGCGGCAACAACGGCTGCTGATTCTCGGCTACCATGGCCTCTCGCTGAAAGACGAGCACGAGTGGAGTGGTCTCCACGTCACGCCCGCCTTCTTCCACAATCGCCTGGAGATTCTGGCGCGGAACCGCTGCCAGGTCCTGCGACTTGACGACGCTCTGCGCATGCTGCGCCAGGGCAGTCTTCCCCGGAAGGCAGTCGTGATCACGTTCGACGAAGGCTTTCACGACTTCCATCAGATTGGGTTCCCAATGCTGCGCGAATTTGGGTTTCCCGCTACTGTCTATCAGACCACTCACTACTCCGACTATCCATTCCCGGTTTTCGACCCGGTACTGGGTTTACTGTTTTCGCGCGGCAAAGGCCGCCGTTTCGATGGCGCGGCTTATGCGGTCCCGGATGCGTTCAACCTATCGCGCGAAGAGGACCGGCATCGTGCGGTAGAGGCGTTTCGCGAATTGGCCCGCCGGCAACGATACACACCCGCGCAGAAGAACGATCTCGCCGCGCGGATCGCCGGCGATTTGGGCGTGGACTACGCCGAGATTCTGCGCCTGCGTATGCTACATCTGATGACAGCCAGCCAGATATCCGAGATTGCGGCGGGGGGGATCGACGTTCAGTTGCACACTCACCGTCACCGGACGCCGCTCGACGAGGAGTTATTCATCCGCGAGATCCGCGATAACCGGCAGTGGCTCGCCGCCAAGACTGGGATCCAGGCGAATCACTTCTGTTATCCGGGCGGTGAGTATCGCGCCGAGTTCCTGCCCTGGCTGCGAGCCGAACACGTCGTCTCCGCAGCCACCTGCAATCTTGGCATGGCAGACCGCACATGCGAGCCGCTGCTCCTGCCCAGGCTGTTGGATTTCATGAGTGCGACCGATCTCGATTTCGAAGCCTGGCTGGCCGGCGTCGCTAGTTTCTTCCCGCACCGCCAGGTGTGAGCCGCCCGATTTGCTTCGGGCAACGGATTGCACAGAGCCGGAAGTGTCTCAAGCCCCACTCACAGCACTACCACCGGATGATAGAGATTCGGCAGCACGGCTTCGCCGATGGCGACCAGGTCGCCGCCGCGCGTCACAGCCTTGACATAGCGCGAGGCCGGCTGCGAGCGGAAAGGCGACGCGGGGAAATTGCGGCCGTTGCGGATTTGGCTGGCGGTCAAATCGTCGACGGCAACGGCGGCCATGCCGGGCAGCATCTGCGCGGCGGGAACCAGGGCGTCGATCAGCCGCTCGTCCGCCGCCAGGGATTCCAGTTGCGGGATGGTGCGGGCCTGCGCGATCCCGAATTCGCCGCTCGAGAGGCGGCGCAGTTCTTCCAGATGGGCGCCGCAGCCGAGCAGTCGACCCACATCGTGCGCGATCGAGCGCAGATACGTGCCGCCGGAACAATGCGCGCGCACGCGCGCCAGCGGGCCGGTCAGATCGAGCAGGGTAAGCTCGTAAACCTCCACCCGCGCCGGCTCAAGCTCCACGGCAATGGACTGGCGCGCCAATTGGTAGGCGCGGCGGCCCTCCACTTTCTTGGCGGAGACTGGGGGCGGGGTCTGCAGGAACTCGCCACGAAACTGTTCCAGCGCCGCTTCGAGCGCAGCCGGATCGATCCGCGGCTCGGTCTTCTCGCTGGTGGGCTCGCTGGCGCGATCGTAGCTGACAGTCGACCAGCCGAAGCGGATGACTCCCTCGTAGATCTTGTCGCTGCGCGTGTAAAACTGCGCCAGGCGGGTGGCGCGCCCGAGCACCAACGGCAGCACGCCGGTGGCTATCGGGTCCAGCGTGCCCAGGTGGCCGATCTTTTTCATGCCGACGATCCGGCGGGCCTTGCCCACTACGTCGTGCGAGGTCCAGCCTTCCGGTTTGTCGATTACAATGGCTCCGTCCAAGCTTGTCCTTTCGGTTTCGATTGGCAGGCGATAGCGCCTGCCCCACTTGCCCCAAGCGCTAGCGCCTGCGCGCCAGGCACACATGGCCAAGCGTAAAATTGCGGTCGCGGTCAAGGCCGTCCAGAAACGGCAGAATCAGGGCAGGCGGGACCACCAAGATCGCCGCCGGAATGAAGCCGAGCCAGCGAATGCCGCCTGTAAAGAATTGTAAGCCGTTGAGCAGCCGCCGTGCGAGCAGCCTGAAGTAGCCGCCGTGCGCGCGCATCTCGACCACTTCGAAACCGGCCTGTTCCAGCAGCCGCCGCAAGCCATAACGCGTGTAGCGGAAGTAGTCGTGCGGCGCCTGATGCGTTTCCCAGTCCTGCGGCGCGGCTACCACGAGCGACGCGCCGTGGGCCAGCACGCGGCCGATCTCGGCCAGCGCGCGCGCGGGCTCGGCCAGGTGCTCCAGCGTCACGATGTTCAGTGCAGCGTCGAAGGCGCCGTCGCGAAACGGCAGGGCGGCCAGGTCGGCGAGCGCGTCGAGCCGGCTGTAGTCCCAGTTGGCATCGCCCACCGCCAGGTCCACGCCGCAGTAGCGCTGCTGCGCGAAGTGGTGCTTGTATTTGTTCTCTCCCGCGCCCGCGTCGAGGACACGCGCGCCGGGCGAAAGGCTGCGCGCCAGAGCGGTCACGGCATCTTCGATTTCCGCTTCCACGATCAATACGTGACGCCGCAGCGGGCCGGGCAGACGGTAGGCAATGTCCTGGTATCTCATCGCTTGCGAGCCTCGATCATGATCGTCGCGCCAGCGCCGAACGCGGCTTCGAGCAGAGCGAACGGCACGGAGGCTGCCACCAGCGCGAGGTACGCCAGATCCTTGGCGATACGCGAAGGGGCGCTTTCGGCCACGCGGCGCGTGCGGCGGCCCATCGGGTCGAGGCCGGGCGCCAGGCTGGTGGCCAGGCTCGCGGGGTTGTCGCGCCAAGAGAAATACTTGCGGCGCAGAACTGTGAAACCGCAGGATTTGAGCAGCCGTTCCAGGTCGCTTGCACGGAAATCGAAGAGGTGACGCGGCACGTCGAGTCCGCTCCAGGCGCGGCCGAGGAGGTGGAACTGCCAACAGGCAGCGTTGGGAGTTTGCGCAATCAACCGTCCGCCGGGCGCCAGCAAGCGATGCGCCGCGGTGACGTAGGCGCGCGGGTCGGGGACGTGTTCGAGCACATGGAACATGGTGATGGCTGCGAAGGTGCCGTCGCGCAGCGGCGCGTGTTCCAGCACGCCGCAGACGGCGGGTACGCGCTGCCGGCTCCAGGCGATGGCGGCAGCGGCCGGCGAATTGTCCAGCCCCATCACGCGAAACCCGCGCTCCCGCATCATTCCCAGCAATAGCCCGCCGCCGCAACCCACGTCCAGCACCGGCCCGCACGCACTAGGATCGCCCAGCGCCCTTTCGACGAAGCGCGCATGATCGCGCAACACCAGGCGGCGGTAGGACTCCTCCAGCCGGCCGGCGGCGGTCGCATCCGGCGCGAACCAGTAGTTTTCGGGATGATACTGGCGCGACTCGGTGGGCGCCGGCATCGGGTCGAGACACATCAGACCACACTGGCCGCAGCGGAGGATGGTGAAGCTGCGCAGCGTGGTTCGATGCAGCCGGTCGGCGGCGGGGAACAGCGCGGCGGCGCTTTCCGAGCCACAAAGCAGGCATGCGCTCATGCCACTTCCCTCAGCCGCAGGCGATTGTTCCAGATCAGCCGCCGCACCTGGCCGGGCGTGAGACGGCGGATGCGGCGAATTCCGGCGCGCTTTCGGAGCATGACGGGCGCGGCGCGTAAAGCCTGGAACTGGCCTGCCACTAGTGCCCGCATCAGGCGCCATTTACCGGCGAGGCCGGGAAAGTAAGCGGTGTCGCCCGCCCCTCGGCACGCCGCCAGCGCGCCAGCCGCCAGACGCGCCGCAAAAAACAGCGGATTCAGCAGGAGCAAGCTCCACGGGAAGAGCTTCAAGGCCAGCAGCAAGCGGTTTCGTTCAATCAGCTCGAGGCGCCGCACCGAGTCCTTTCCCAGCGTGGAACCACGGTGGTGTCGCGCCACGGCCTGCGGCGTGTAGATGCATCTCCAGCCGGCGATACGCGCGCGCAGACCGAGCTCGGCGTCGTCGCCATAGGCGAAGAAGTCCTCGTCGAAACCGCCAATCTCATCCAACATCGCCTTGCGATACATCGCCGCGCAACCATCGGGCCAGAGCACTTCCTCTTCGCGATCGTACTGCCCGCAGTCCGCCGCGCCGCTGCCGCGTCCGCGATTCTGGCCGTCGGGGAAGATCAGGTGGCCGGCCTTGTCGATGCGGCCGGGGTCTTCCCAAACCAGCACCTTACTGGCGGCCATACCGATATCGGGTGCGCCTGAGCAGGCGCAGTGCAGCGCGGCCAACCATCCCTCGGCGGCTTCGGCGTCGTTATTGATCAGTGCGACGAAAGTTCCCTGCGCGGCGGCGATGCCCTGGTTGTTAGCCGCACAGAAACCCCGGTTCTCACGGTTGCGAATCACCCGCGCACCGAATTCCCTTTCCGCCATCTCGGCCGAGCCATCCGCCGAGCCATTGTCTACCACGATGACCTCAAACGCCGCTTCACCCTGCCGCTCCAGCGACTCGAGACAGGCGCGCAGCAGTTCCTTGCGGTTCCAGTTCACCACGATGACGGAGATCAACCGACCATGCTAGCAGGCGCCGCGCGGCGGAGTCTCGCATTGGTCATTTAAAATCGTGTCATGCTGCATACCGCCTCGCTTCGCCTGGCTGCCGGTCTGCTGGCCGGTCCGCTTTTGTTTACCGCCGAGACCGCGCCGCTGGCTTCGGTGGTACTGGGATCCGCCCGAACGGTCGCAGCATAAGAGCGTCTTCCTCATCTTTCATGCCTCCTGGTGCGTGTGGTGCGGGAATCTCGAACGATTCATCGAGACACCGGAAATCAAGCCGGTTATCGACAAGTGGTTCGTGGTGGCCAGCCTGACGGTGCAGGAAATCGGCGGCAACGAGGTAATGGCACAAGCAGGAGGAGCGTTCGCGGGACTGCCTTTCTTCGCGTTCCTCGACGAAACGGGAAAGACAATCGCCAACTCCACCCGGCCCGGCGGAGGCAGCGCCGCCATCCGCAACATCGGCCATCCGGTCCAGCCGCAAGAGGTGGATTGGTTCCTGGCTATGGTGAAGAAAGCCGCGCCAACCATATCGCCGGATGAGATCCTGGTTCTGGAAAACTGGCTGCGGACTCAGAAGAAGTAGGAACCGGCGGCCTCGCGCGGCGCCGCCATGCGGTCCACTGGACCATCGCCCAAAATCATGTAACCCGACTTCTGTAAGAGCGCACTAACTAATTGCGATGTATCATGAAGTTACAGTGACGGGTGTCCCACTATGATGTCGGTCGGCGAGACCTTGCGCCGGGAGCGACTGCGGCAAAAGGTGGAGTTAGCTCAAGTTGCCCAAGAGCTAAAGATCTCCTCGCGCATGCTGGAGGCGATTGAGTCCGACGAATACGATAAGCTGCCGGGCGGCGTTTTTGCCAAGAGCTTCGTACGCCAGTACGCGAGTCTGCTGGGTTTGGACGGCGACGAAGTGGCCAACCAGTTCGAGCAGGCCGCCCACTTGCCCGAGCTGACGAATCTAGCGGAACTGAGGCGGCCGCGCCCGGCGACTGGCCTGGACCGTATGGGTGACCGGAGCTTCAGTGTCGGCCGGCCGCGAAATATCTTGCCGTCACTGATTGCGGTGGTGCTGGTGATGCTGATTTGCTCGGGCGTATACGGATGGTGGGAGCGGAACCGTCAGTTCGTGGCAGCGCGCCGGGAGGCTCCGCCAGTGGTGGCAACCCGGCAGCCGCGCCCCCAAGTGCCGGCCCCCGCAACAACCGTGGCGAGCAGCCGGGCGCCCGTGTCCGCTCTCGCGACAACCACGACCGCGCCGCAGCCCGCTCAATTTCAGCCGGGCGTTCCGCAGCCGCTGGTACCGGACACCGAACCCGCAGGGACGGGAGCCGTGCGCGTGAAACTGGTGGTCGCCGAGCCGGTCTGGGTAAGCGTACAACGGGACGGCCGCTCCATCTATCAGGGCGAGTTGCAACCAAACGAAATCCGCACGGTGGCGGCCAACACAGAAATCACGCTGAGGCTTGGTAATGCGGGAGGCGTGACGATTCTTCTGAATGGCAAACCGATCCCTTCGCCCGGACCCAAAGGCCAGGTGCGGACGGTTCAGTTGACTTCAGGCGGTTTCCAGATCGTGCCGCCGGCCGCTTCCGCGCCGGCTCCGCTGCCTCGGGCGCCGGCTTTTCTGACGCCTCTCTGACGCAGCGACTCCCGCTGGCGTTTTCTTTCGAGCAGCAGCAGCTCGCGCCGCCGCCGCAGCTTGACCCGCTCGTCCACCTTGTGCCAGAACTTGCGAAAATAGCTGACCGCCGAAAGCAGCGCGAAGAAGATCACGCCCCACATCATCCAGATGCCCGTGGGGTGCACGGCCGGATGGCGGGTGCTGACCAGCAGGAAGGAAATCGCTACCACCTGGGACAGCATCTTCGTCTTTCCCAGATCACTCGCCTTGATCGTGTAGGTTTCCGCGGCTGCGATGGCGCGCAACCCGGAGACGGCGAACTCGCGGCCGATCACCAGAATCGCCATCCAACCCGGCAGAACCCGCACCTGCACCAGGGAGATCAGCGCCGCCGATATCAGCAACTTATCGGCGATGGGATCGAGCAAGGTGCCAATCGTGGTCACCTGTTTCCAGCGGCGTGCCAGATAGCCGTCCAGCAGATCGGTAGCGGCAGCCGACAGAAATATGGCGAGCGCCAGCCATTCGTTGGTGACTTGCCAGGAACCCAACCGGAACCCGACGTTCTCCTCCAGCAGCACCGCCACCAGCACCGGCACGAAGAAGATCCGCAGAATGGTCAGCGCGTTCGGAACATTCATCCGCTCAGACCATTATGCATCACGCCGGCCGCACCAGGCCGGACTGGCGCGCGTAAATAAAATGCCGCACGCTCGGAACAATTGGGGGTATCGGCCCGTCTTAGTTACGTGCCCCCGCGCAAGACCCAGTGGAGCGCCTCCCTATGGGAGGCCACCCGCATCGCTCTCGACTCCTTGCGCAAGAATAAGCTGCGCAGTTTTCTCACGCTGCTGGGCATCATTCTGGCCACCACAACGCTGATTGCCGTCACGGCGCTGATTCACGGCATGGACCGGTACATCGCCGACAAGGTGTCCAACATGGGGGCGGACGGCTTTCGCATCGTGCGCATGGCGTGGTTCGGCGAGTGGGATCCAAAGAAGTTCTTCGAAATGGATAAGCGCAATCCGCAGATCCGCGTCGATGAGTACGATTTCATCCGCACCAAGGCCACGCTGCTCCGGGACATCGGGATGATGACGGCGCGGCAGGCGCGGGTCGCCTTCAAGGGCAATTCGGTGGAGGGCGTGACCGTCAACGGCGTCACCGACAACATTCCCGCTATCAATCACATTCAGGTGGGAATCGGGCGCGGCATCACCTACGACGAGGTGCGGCGGCACATGCCGGTGGCGTTCATCGGCAACGACATTTTTTCGCGCTTCTTCGAGGGGCAAAACCCGCTGGGAAAAACCATCTCGATTGAAGGCGACCCTTACGAAGTGGTTGGCGTGGCGCAGGCGCTGGGCAGCGTGTTCGGCGAGTCGCAGGACAACTTCGTGATGATCCCCGTCGAAAGCTATTTCAAGACCTACGGCGCGCGAAACGGAATCCGGCTGGTAGCCAAGGCGATCGACCAGCAGCGCCTGGGGCAGGCGCAGGACGAGGTTCGGGTGCTGCTTCGCTCCTATCGCCATCTGGGCCCGGCGCAGGACGACAACTTCGTGATCTTTGCATCCGAAACATTCGTTTCCCTTTGGGAACGGCTCACCAAGACCATTGCAGCGATGGCGGTGGGCGTGGTTTCCGTGTTCATGGTGGTGGGCGGAATCGTAATCATGAACATCATGCTGGCGGTGGTGACGGAACGTACGCGCGAGATCGGCATTCGTAAATCGCTCGGCGCGCGGCGGCGCGACATCCTGAATCAGTACCTGGTGGAATCGGCGGTGCTCGCCGGGGTAGGTGGCCTGGCCGGCGTGGGCACCGCGTGGCTGATTGCGGTCGCCGTGCGCAGCTTCACGTCGGTGCCGATGTCGCTGCCCGCCTCCTCGATCGCCATCGGCGTCGGACTTTCTTCGGTGGTGGGCCTCTTCTTCGGCATCTATCCGGCGCTCAAGGCGTCCAAGCTGGACCCGATCGAGGCCCTGAGGGCGGAGCACTAACGGTGACGAAACTCGCGTTCCTGAACGGATTGAAGCTGGCGCTGGATACTATTTGGGGCCACAAGCTGCGCGCGTTTCTCACCGTGCTGGGCGTCATCATCGGGACCGGCACCATTATCGGCGTCAGCGGCATCCTCACCGGCTTCGATGCCTCGATTTCGAATGTGCTGCGCAGTTTCGGTCCCAATTCGATCATCGTCTTCAAGTTCCCCGTCGGCCCGCGCGTCGGTAACCTGAGCCCGGAAGAACGCACGCGCAAGGACCTAGCCTACGCCAACGCCGTTCACATCAAGGAGCGCTGCACCGCCATCGAGGACGTATCGCCCATGCTCTTCCCGAACAAGAGCGTCAACGTGCGTTTCAAAGGTAACGACATGTACGATGTCAACCTGATGGGTGTGGAGGAGGCTTACGCGCGCGGCGGGCAAGTGGACATTCACCTGGGGCGATTCTTCGCCGACGAAGAAGGCCGGCGCCATATGCCGGTGGCCGTGGTGGGCGCCGATATCGAAAAGGGCCTCTATGCGCACGTGGACCCGATTGGCAAGACTATCCTGGTGGACGGCCACGAGTTACTGGTGGTCGGCACCATGCTGCACCCGGCCGCTTCCTTTTTTGGCGATACCGATAACCGCGTGCTGGTTCCCTACGGCATGATGCGCAAAATGTACCCGAACGCCAGGGAGCTTGCCATCGTGACGACGGCTTACGATGGCAAGCTGCCGGAAGCGCTCGACGAGGTGCGCACCGTGTTGCGCATCGATCGCCGCGTGCCTTATAGCAAGCCCGATAACTTCGCGCTCTCCACAGCCGAACAGATGGTCGCCGACTTCCGCCAGATTACCTCCATCACATATATCGTGATGGCCGTGTTGAGCTCGATCGGCCTGCTGGTGGGTGGCATTGGCGTGATGAACATCATGCTGGTATCGGTGACGGAGCGTACCCACGAGATCGGCGTCCGCAAGGCCATCGGTGCGCGGACCAGGGACATCCTGATTCAGTTTCTGCTCGAAGCGACCGTGTTCACCGGTCTGGGCGGCATCGCCGGTATCCTGTTCGGCTGGTTGATTTCGCTGATCAGCCGCCTGATATTCACCTCCATCCCAGCCACCGTCCCGCTCTGGGCCGCCATCACGGGCGTGGTGGTGTCGGTCGCCACCGGCCTCTTCTTCGGCATCTGGCCCGCCAACAAAGCCGCCCGCCTGGACCCGGTGGAAGCGCTGCGGCACGAGTAAGTATCCGCCCCAACAGTTGTACCAGCTTAGGGCTGTGGCGTTCCGCTGCAGGTGGCCATCCAATCTTCCAGCTCTTGCGGGAGCGGAGAGACAACAGCGACGGGTTCGCCGTCGGCGGGGCGGAAGAAACGGATGCGATGGGCGTGCAGGAAGTAGCGGCCTAACGAAGGGCGTCCAGGGACCTGGGCGGGCGCGCCATAGAGCGTGTCGCCGGCGACGGGGTGGCCAACGCTGGCCAGATGTACGCGGATCTGGTGCGTGCGGCCGGTACCGATTTTCACTTCCAGAAACGTGAAGCCGGGCAGACGCGCGGTAACGCGGTATTCGGTGTGCGCCGAGCGGCCGTCGCGAAGGCGCGCCGTCATCCGCGTGCGGTGGATGGGGTCGCGCGCGATCGGACGGTCGATGACGCCACTTTCCCGCTTCACCGAGCCATGCACCAGCGCCAGGTAGACCTTTTCCACGCGGCGGCTGGAGAACTGGACGGCCAGTTTGCGGTGCGCGGCATCGTTCTTGGCAACCAGGATTACGCCGCTGGTGAAGCGGTCGAGACGATGCACGATGCCCGGCCGCATCTCGCCGCCAACGCGCGACAGCGCGCCGAAGCGGTGCAGCAGCGCGTTCACCAGCGTCCCGGAATGCACACCGGCGCCGGCGTGAACCACCATGCCAGCGGGCTTATCGACGGCCACCACGTCGTCATCTTCATAGAGGACGGTGAGCGGAATCTCCTCCGGCTCGGCGCGCAGGGGCGGAGGATCGGCCGGTTCCACCTGGATGGCTTCGCCGCCACGAACCGTGTAGGAAGCGCGAGCTGGCGCGCCATTCACCAGTACGCGGCCAGTGCGGATCCACTCCTGAATGCGGGAGCGGCTGAATTGCGGCAGGCGTTCATGCAGTACGTTGTCGAGGCGCCGGCCGGCTTCGGCGCGATCGGCGGTGAAGTCCGCCATAAGTTCCTATGTCGAGTTGTCCCCGGACGTGGCCTCAGGCGGAGACGATTCCGAGGCCTGCGACAGAAGCGGTCGCCGGTCGTAGAACTGCACCCGGCAGAACCTGCAATGGTACAGGTTGCCGTGAGAAAGCCGTTCGAACAGGTTCCACAAGCCGCCCTGCACGTGATCGATCACATCGGGCTCGCCGAGGCGCGTCAAGCGGAGAGTACCGCACTTTGGGCAACGCGCGTTCGGCCCGAAATGGAGCCGGAAAGGCCGCGGCATCTGCTGCTCCCGCTCGCATAAGCAGCATTGAAAGATCGCCAGGTAGGAAATTCGCTCGATCGGCGTACGGTGAATCCGCCGCACCTTCCCTCCGCAATAAATGCACTTTCGCACCGGGTTCCGACCATAGTTGTAGCTCAATTTGCGGAACCGGCACAACTGGGGTCACAATAGGAAGACCGTCCTTTTTCACCCGAATCAAGTCCTTATGCTCGACAGAATCACCGTGCACGGTGCGCGGCAGCACAATCTGAAGAATATCGACGTGGAGATTCCGCGCAACGCGCTGACGGTGATCACCGGTCTGAGCGGGTCGGGGAAATCGTCGCTGGCGTTCGATACCATCTACGCCGAGGGCCAGCGCCGCTATGTGGAGACGCTCTCCACGTACGCGCGACAGTTTCTCGACCAGATGGAGCGGCCGGACGTGGATTCGGTGGACGGCCTCAGCCCGGCGATCTCCATCGAGCAGAAAACCACCAGCCGCAGTCCGCGCTCGACGGTGGGGACGATTACCGAAATCTACGATTACCTGCGGTTGCTGTACTCGTCGATCGGCGTGCCGCACTGCCCGATTTGCGGCAACGAGATATCGCGCCAGACCACGGAGCAGATTTTGCAGCACGTGCTGGCGCTGAAACCGGAAGACCGCATCATGGTGATGGCGCCGGTGGTGCGCGGGCGCAAGGGCGAATACAAAAAGGACCTCGAGAAGCTGGCGCGGCAAGGCTTCGTCAGGGTCCGCGTGGACGGCGTGCTGCGGTCGCTCGACGATGAATTCCGGCTGGACAAGCGGCGCAATCATACGATTGAAGTGGTAGTGGACCGGCTGTTGGTGAAGCGAGGAATCGAGAAGCGGCTGGAAGCCGCGATCGAGATCGCCACCAAGCTGGCCAACGGGCTGGTGCTGGTTTCGGTGGTGAACGGCGAAGAGCGGCTGTACTCGCAGAAGCTGGCCTGCACGATGTGCGGCGCGAGCATTCCGCAACTGGAGCCGCGGTCGTTCTCCTTCAACAGCCCCTACGGCGCTTGCGAGGACTGCCACGGGCTGGGCAGCCGATGGACATTCGATCCGGCCAAGGCAATCGCCGATGCTTCGAAGCCGCTGCTCGACGGCGGGCTCGGACCGGGCGCGGGTTCCTGGGCTGTGCAGCAGGAACTGGAAGCGCTGGCGCGTCGCGCCAAGATCGATTTGAAAACGCCGTTTGAGAGCCTTCCCAAACCGGCGCGCGCGATCTTGCTGAATGGCGCCGGCGGGACGCCGGGGATTCTCGGGATCTTGCAGCAGGCCTACGACGATGCGACCGAAGCCTACCGCGAGTGGCTGACGGAATACATGTCGCCGGTGGAATGCACGGCGTGCGGCGGCAAGCGCCTGCGCGCGGCCAGCCTGGCGGTGCGAGTGAAGAATTTCTCGATCGCGGAATTCACCGCGTTGCCGGTCGCGCGGGCACTGGTGACGGTGCGGAATTGGGAATTCGGCGAGCGCGAGATGCAAATCGCCGGCCGCGTGCTGGATGAGATCCGGCGGCGGTTGGAGTTTCTTTCTTCGGTGGGCCTGGATTACATCAGCCTGGAGCGCTCGGCGGCCACGCTGTCCGGCGGCGAATCGCAGCGCATTCGCCTCGCGACGCAGATCGGCTCCAAGCTGCGCGGCGTGCTGTACGTGCTGGACGAGCCTTCGATCGGCCTGCACCCACGCGACAACGGCCGGCTGCTGGAGACGTTGGCGCATTTGCGCGACATGGGCAACACGGTGCTGGTGGTGGAGCACGACGCCGAGACCATTGCGCGCGCCGATTACGTGATCGACCTCGGTCCCGGCGCCGGCCGGCTGGGAGGCAGCCTGGTGGCCGCGGGCGATCCGGCGGCGATCGCCCGCAACCCGGAATCGCTCACCGGGCAATACCTTTCCGGCGCGCTCGAAATCCCCGTGCCGAGGGAGCGGCGTGTGCCCGGCGAGAACCAGTTGCGCATTCGAGGCGCGCGCCAGCACAACTTGAAGAACCTCGATGTCGCCATCCCTCTGGGCGTACTGACGGTGGTGACGGGTGTTTCGGGCAGCGGCAAGTCGACGTTGATCAACGAGATTCTCTACCGGTCGCTCGCGCGCGAGATTTACGGCTCGCACGAGGAGCCGGGCGAGCACGATTCGATCGAGGGGATTGGGCTGCTCGATAAAGTGATTCGCATCGACCAGGCGCCGATCGGGCGCACGCCGCGCTCGAATCCCGCGACTTACACGGGGCTGTTCACATCCATACGCGATCTCTACGCCATGTTGCCGGAATCGCGCGAGCGCGGATACAAACCGGGCCGCTTCAGCTTCAACGTGAAGGGCGGGCGTTGCGAAGCCTGCCAGGGCGACGGGCTGAAGCGCATCGAAATGAATTTCCTGCCCGATGTGTATGTGACCTGCGACGTGTGCCGCGGGCGCCGGTATAATCGCGAAACCTTGCAGGTGAAATTCAAGGGCTATTCGATCGCGGACCTGCTGGACGCGACCGTGGAAGATGCGCTGCCGCTGATGGAGAACCTGCCGCAGATTCGCGCCAAGCTCGAAACGTTGCACGACGTGGGGCTGGGGTACGTACATCTCGGTCAGTCCGCCACCACGCTTTCCGGCGGCGAAGCACAGCGCATCAAGCTGGCCAAGGAATTGAGCAAGCGGCAAACCGGCCGTACGTTCTATCTGCTCGACGAACCGACGACGGGCTTGCATTTCGACGACGTGCGCAAACTGCTGGACGTGCTCCAGCGGCTGGTGGGATTGGGCAATACGGTGGTGGTGATTGAACACAATCTGGACGTGATCAAGACCGCCGACTGGGTAATCGACCTGGGCCCCGACGGCGGCGAATACGGCGGACGCGTGGTGGCGTCCGGCACGCCGGAACAAGTGGCGCGCTCGAAGAAGAGTTACACCGCGGAGGCGCTGCGCAAAGTGTTGGGCATAGGAGTGGCGGCATGAGCCGGTACGGGAAGCAACCGCTCGATTTCGCGGGGCTGCACACGGTGGGGCTGCGCGAGCGCGGCGGCAAGATCGGGACGGCGGACTTTGCGTCGGTTTACCGCAAAGGATCCGGCATGGGGGCGTGGCTCGATTCGCTGCCGCGCATCCTGGCGGGCGCGGATTTGCGCAGCGTGGCGAACGCGATCGTTGCCGCACGCGATCGGAAGCGCGCCATCGTCTGGGGATTGGGCGGCCACGTCGTTAAATGCGGCCTGGCGCCGGTGCTGGTCGACCTGATGCGGCGCGGCTACGCCACGGTGTTCGCGCTGAATGGCGCGTCGGCGATTCACGATTTCGAAATCGCGCTCGCCGGCCACACCAGCGAGGACGTGGAGGCGGCGCTGCCCGACGGCCGCTTCGGATCGGCGGAAGAGACCGGGCGCGAGATGAATGAGGCTATTGCCGAAGGCGCCCGCGACGGGCTGGGAATCGGCGAAGCGCTGGGCCGGCGTTTGGAAACCGTGGCCGATCCGGCAAGCGCGCCGTTTAGCCTGGTGCTGCAGGCGTACCGCGCCGCGACGCCCGTCACCGTACACGTTGCGATGGGAACCGACACGCCGCACACGCATCCGGCCGCGGATGGCGCGGCCATCGGCGCCGGCTCGCACCGCGATTTTCGTTTGCTGTGTTCTTACGTCGCGGACCTGCACGATGGCGGCGTGTATTTGAACGTGGGATCCGCGGTGGTGCTGCCGGAGGTTTTTCTCAAGGCCGTTTCCGCGGTACGCAACCTGGGCCACCCGCTGAGCGGATTCACTACCGCCAATTTCGATTTTCTACAACATTACCGGCCGCGTGTGAATGTGGTGCAGCGGCCACACGCGGGCTCCGGCGGCGCCGGCTACTCCATCACGGGCCATCACGAGCTGATGATTCCGCTGCTGGCCGCGGCGCTGATCGAGAAGGATTCATGACGCCGGAAGAGCCGCCCGTGAATTCCGATCCAGCCTTCGCTGCCCCTCCGGAGGCTCAAGTCGTGCCCGCGCTTTCCGGCGTGCCGCCGCTCGCGCCGGAGCGCGATCCGTTCTGGGGATACGGCGATTTGTTGTGGTTCTTTGGCCTGGCAATTCCCAGCATGTTGGCGAGTTGGGCGGTGCAATGGCTCGCGATGAAGCTATTCAAGTGGGAAATGGTGAGCCTCACCGTTGGCATGTTCGTGCTGTATGGCCTGCTGTTCGCCGCGCTAGGCATGATGTTTCGGGTGGTGTATGATCGCCCGTTCTGGCGTTCGCTCGGATGGACGCCGATTCGCCCGCCGGCGATGGTGGTAATGATGTCCGGCATGGCCACCGCGGTTCTGGTAGCGCTGGCGAGCAAGTTGATTCACACGCCAACCGGGGACAACCAGATGACGCAACTGCTGGAGAGGCGCGCCGATGTGTTGGTAATGGGCGCGCTGGCCGTCACTCTGGCGCCGCTGTGCGAAGAGTTGGTGTTTCGCGGATTCCTGCAGCCGCTGCTGGTGCGCAGCCTGGGTGCGGTACCGGGTGTTCTGCTGGCTGCCATCCCGTTCGGGCTGTTGCATTTTCACGAGTACGGCAACTCGTGGCGCCATGCCCTGATCCTCACGATGGCCGGCGCGGCCTTCGGATGGATGCGCCAGGTGACCGGTTCCACCAAAGCGGCCGCGCTCATGCACGCGGCTTACAATTCGCTATTCTTCATCGCACTCATGACGGAAAAAGGAATTTTGCCCCACCTATGGTAGAGACGATTCAATGGCTGGACGGCGCTGTGGTGATGATCGACCAGACGCGGCTGCCGCTCGAGGAAAAGTACGTCACGTGCCGCAGCTACCAGGAAGTGGCCGCAGCCATTCGCGACATGATTATCCGGGGCGCGCCGGCGATCGGCGTAGCGGTGGCTATGGGCGTGGCGCTCGGTGTGCTCGGCGCTTCGGAAACCGGCCTCGACGCACGGATGGAGGAGATCTGCGCCACACTGGCGGCCACGCGTCCCACGGCGGTCAACCTGTTTTGGGCGATTGACCGCATGAAGCGGGTGTACTCGAGCGTGGCCGGCCGGCCGATCGCCGAGATTCGCCGGCGCATGGTGGAGGAAGCGCTGCTGGTGCGCGACGAAGACATCGCGATCTGCCGCACCATTGGCCGCAACGGAGCGGCGCTGGTGCCGGACCGGAAAACCGTACTCACTCATTGCAATGCAGGCGCGCTGGCGACCGCCGGATACGGAACGGCACTGGGCGTGATACGGGCGGCCGTGGAAGACGGCAAGCGAATCGACGTTTTCGCCGACGAGACCCGCCCTTTTCTGCAAGGCGCGCGGCTGACCGTATGGGAACTGCAACAGGACGGCATTCCGGTGACGCTCATCACCGACAACATGGCCGGGCATTTTCTGAAATCGGGCCGGATCGGCTGCGTGGTGGTGGGCGCGGACCGCATCGCCGCTAATGGAGATGTCGCTAACAAGGTGGGAACCTATTCGGTAGCCGTGCTGGCGAAGGAGAACGGGGTGCCGTTTTTTGTCGCCGCGCCCATTTCGACGCTCGACTTGAGCCTGGCTTCGGGTGCCGCTATCCCCATCGAACAACGCGCCGCCGCGGAAGTGACCCACGTTTTCGGTACTCGCATAGCCCCGGAAGGGACGCTGGTCGAGAACCCGGCGTTCGACGTCACACCGGCGCGTTACGTCGCTGCGATTATCACGGAAAAGGGCGTAGCTCGCGCGCCTTTTGAAGAATCGCTCAGAAAGCTGGTAAGTTGAAAAGTGAATATGCGAACCATTCTGATCACTCTTGTTTGCTCCCTGACCCTGGCGGCCGGCGATGGCGCCCGGCGCGCTCCGGGCTTTGCCCTCCCAGACCTGAAGCTCCAGTTCCACGATCTGGCCGATTACCGCGGCAAGGTGCTGGTTCTGGAATTCCTGAAGACCGACTGCGCGCACTGCGCCACTTTTGCCGGCGTCCTCGCCCAGATACAGCCGAAGTACGGCGACAAGGTTGCCGTGCTGGCGGTGGCCAACATTAAGACCGACTCGCCACAGAATATCGCCCAGTACATCGGCGGCCACAAGCTGACCTACCCGGTTGCGCTCGACGAGGGACAGATGATGTTCTCCTACATCCTCAATCCGAATGGCGCCAGCATGCCGCATGTGTACGTCATCGACGCCGGCGGCTACATCCGCGCGGACTACGAATACAGCGCGCTGACGCGCGATGTCTTCGAAGGTAAGGCTCTGTTCGACGATATCGACCGTCTGCTGAAGAAGTAGGCGTACCGGCAAGCCAAAGTATGCCCCACCACTGGCCCGGATAGCAATGGTGGAGCATACCTTAGCTTGCCCGTTATTCTCCTGCCGCGCCCTATTCCTTGGGTCTCCAACGCGGCATGATCACGCCTGTAATCGTGCCGAACAACACCCATCCCCAAAACAGTCCGACCGGAACGGCACCAGTTGGTCCTTGCAGCCCGCCCTTACTTCTTCGGGTTGATCTTCAGATTGATGGTCACCAGCTTGCGCGTGTCGAAGGAACTGAGCGTGTGGGCGTTGCTCCATGCGCCATGGTTTTCGGCCTTCAGTTCGTAGTCAATATCGGGGCTGAGGTCGTGAAAAGAGTAACTGCCGTCCTGCTGGGTGAAGAACGAGCGGATCTGCAGGGTCTTGGCATTCTTCAGATAGACGACGGCGCCGCTCACCAGGCTATCGTCCTGCGCAGTGACCGTGCCTTGCACGCTGCGGGTCTTGCGCTCCTCGGCGAAACCCGCGATCGCGGTGAGCAGCAGGGCGGCCGCCACCAACGCCAGCCAGCGACGCGAAAAGCCGCGTGCGCGTCCGTCAATGGGTAAAATCCTCGAAGGCATCCTATTTCCAATCCTCGTCTTCCGCTTCTTCCTCGTCGTCATCGAGGAAATCCGCATCCTCGTCGTCCTCGGTCAACTCGTCGGCCGATTTGAGCTCCAGAGGATCGGTGCCGATTACCCGGAGATCGGCCCCGCACTCATCGCAACTGAGCGGGTCGCCTTCGTCGAGATCTTCTTCCTCGACGTCGATCTCAGCTTTGCATTGCGGACACTTGACCATCGATCCATGCCTCCCGAAACTACTGTTATACGATAGATTGCCGCCATGGAAATTGCGTTCCCGCTGCCGGAAACTATTTGCTGGCTGCCTGGCGCGCCAGACGCCGCCGGGTGGTTGCCGGCACGATTCCCTTCATGCGCAGATACGTGAACAACTGCTGGCGATGGGTCAGTTCATGCTCCTTGATCCATTGCAACATTTCCAACCGCGTGACCATCGCGCCATCCACGCGCTTGATCGTCGCAGCCCAAAACTCCGGTGTCTGGCCGCCCAGTTGTGCGGCGCGCTCGTCCGCGGATTCGCGCAACCGGCGGACCAGTTCGGCTGGCTCCAGAGCTTCCGGAATGTGGGCCACATAGCTGGCGATGCGCGCGCGAAAATCGGGGACGGTGAAATCGCTGTCGCCCGCGAGCAACATGCCGGTCAGGGCGTGCGTGGAGACCAGAATGTGGCGTCCGATCTGGCCGAAGGTCTGCAAGTCGGCAGCCGGCCGATAGTTGAATTCGTTCGCCGGGAACTCCTCCACCGCGGTGCTCGTATTCTGGCGGATATTCTTCCAGGAATCGATGACGTGTTCGGCTCTCACCATGCCATCATTGTACCCGCAAGAGAGCCGACAGGGAACGCTTTATCCGTTGTCTCAAGTTCCGCCGGCTGAGGCACGGCCGCTGAACCGCGCTCGGGCGAACGGATTTCAGCACTCGTGAATACTCTGAAAATGCCCGGAAAATCGGAGATGCAAGCCTGAATACCTGTGTTACACTACTTGCGTCTTTTTCGGAGAACGCATCGATGCGCTTCAATCGAATTCTGGCCACTGTTGTGTGGCTGAGCCTGGCTGGATGCATTCCGGCTTTTGGGCAGCAGCTCTATCCGATTGTGCTTCCAACCTCTGCATATACGGGGCTGACCACACTCATTCCCATCACGGCCGCGGATGGGACTGGGATGACGTCGCTCACGGACGGGATTCAAACCGTTTCATTTTCCTCGACAGTTGACGCGCGCACGGTGCCGAACGGCGGGTGGGCAACCTGGGGATCTCCGCCCAACACGGAAAGTAGCACGCCGCGCGTTCTAGTGACTTCTGGAACGAGCCTGACGCTGACTCTCTCGGTTCCCTCTCACACGTTCGGGTTCGAAATCGAACCGAACGACGGTTTAGCACAGGTCTTCACCGCCCAGTACTATAACGGAACCTCGCTGCTCGGCAGCACGTCACTCACCATGAATTGGAACTCGGGCGCGTTGCTGGCGGCTGGATCCGACGCCACCACAATCACCAGTGTGGTAATTACCGCGCCCGCGACGGCGGGAGGCTTCGGCATGGCCGAGTTCCGCTACGGCACTACGGTCGACCCCGGCGCTCCCGCGCCGAACACCATCGTCACCGGCGGGCTCAGCCTGCTGCTCCTGGCGGCGGGCGCCCTACTGGTACGAATGCGGAAGCGCGCCGAAGCGTAGCGTCTTCAGGCTTCCCCATTCGGCACGCCATAAACCCTCTCGCGCGGAACTGCGGCCAGTTCCGCGCGAGGACACGGGTCATCCGTGCGTCGACGCTCCGCGGCGTGTAACAATCCAGCCGCCTGAGGCGCGCCCCCTCCGCCGGTATAATAATAGATACCAATGCACTTGAAACGCGACGAGAGGGTTGTCGACCTGAATCCGCAGGAGACTGCGGAGTGGGTGGAGGCGCTGGACCAGGTTCTGGACGAAACCGGTCCGGACCGCGCGGCGTACCTGGTCGAGAAGCTGTCGGAGCGCGCCAGAACGGGCGGCGCGGAACTGCCCATCCGCCTGAACACGCCTTACATCAACACCATCCGGCCGGATGAGGAAGTCTCGTATCCCGGCGACCGCGCCATGGAGCGGCGTATCAAGAGCCTGATCCGCTGGAATGCCATGGCCATGGTGGTGCGGCAGAACAAGTACGATGCCGGCATCGGCGGCCACATCTCCACCTACGCCTCGCTGGCCACCCTGCTCGAAGTCGGGTTCAACCACTTCTTTCGCGCCACCTACGGCGACCAACCTGGCGACCTGATCTATTTTCAGGGTCATGCCTCGCCGGGCGTGTACGCACGCGCTTTTCTGGAAGGCCGGCTGAGCGAAGATCATCTAAAGAATTTCCGCCACGAGCTGCGCGACAAGCCGGGGCTATCCTCTTACCCGCACCCTTGGCTGATGCCGGACTTCTGGCGCTTTCCCACCGTATCCATGGGCCTGGGGCCGATCAACGCCATCTACCAGGCGCGCTTCATGCGGTACCTGGAGAACCGTGGTGTGATCCCCGCCACGGCGCGCAAGGTTTGGGCGTTTCTGGGCGACGGGGAGACCGACGAGCCGGAGTCGATGGGATCGCTCACGCTGGCATCGCGCGAAAAGCTGGACAATCTCATCTTCGTCGTCAACTGCAACCTGCAACGGCTGGATGGCCCTGTGCGTGGCAACGGCAAAATCATCCAGGAACTGGAAGCGGCTTTTCGCGGCGCCGGCTGGAACGTGATCAAGTTGATCTGGGGCGAGGATTGGGACGCTCTGATCGAACGCGATACGACCGGGCTGCTGATCAAGCGCATGGGCGAAGCGGTGGACGGCGAATATCAGACCTACGTCACCCGCGACGGCGCGTACATTCGCAGAAGCTTCTTCGGCAAGTACCCGGAGTTGCTGGACCTGGTTTCGCACCTGAGCGACGAGGATCTGTTCAAGCTGCATCGCGGCGGGCACGATCCGTGCAAGGTCTTCAACGCGTTCAAGGACGCCACCGAGTTTACCGGCCGCCCCACGGTGGTGCTGGCCCATACCATCAAAGGTTACGGGTTGGGTGAAGCCGGCGAGGGCCGCAACATCTCTCACCAGCAGAAAAAACTCAATGAAGCCGAGTTGGAACACTTCAAGTCGCGCTTCGAAATTCCCATCCCCGATGAAGCCGCGCGCACGGCGTCCTTCTACCGGCCGCCCGCGGACAGCCCGGAAATCGCGTATCTGCACGAGCGCCGCCGCCTGCTGGGTGGCTATATGCCAAGCCGTGCGGTTTCACCGCCGCAGGTGTTTGCCCCGCCGCTCGAGTATTTGAAGGAATCGCTCGAAGGTTCGGCGGGCCGCGAGGTTTCGAGCACGATGGCGCTGGTGCGCGTGCTCACGCTGCTGCTGAAGCATCCTGAGATCGGCAAACGCGTCGTGCCCATCATCCCCGATGAAGCACGCACGTTCGGTATGGAGTCGTTATTCCGGCAGTTCGGCATCTACGCCAGCCAGGGACAGCTTTACAAACCGCATGACGCGGAGATGTTCCTGTACTACAAGGAATCGAAGGACGGGCAGATCCTCGAAGAGGGCATTACCGAAGCCGGCTCGATGGCTTCGTTCGCCGCCGCCGGAACCGCGTATTTCAATTATGGCGTGGAGATGATTCCGTTCTTCGTGTATTACTCCATGTTCGGCTTCCAGCGCGTGGGCGACCTGGTGTGGGCCTTCGGCGACGCGCGCGGCAAAGGCTTTCTCTGCGGCGGAACGGCCGGGCGGACTACGCTGGCCGGCGAAGGCCTCCAGCACCAGGACGGCCACAGCCTGGTTTTGGCTTCCACGGTGCCCACCTGCGCGGCTTACGATCCGGCTTACGCTTACGAGATCGCGATCATCGTGCAGGACGGAATCCGCCGCATGTACCAGTTGCAGGAAGACCGTTTCTATTACCTCACGCTGTATAACGAGAACTACCCCATGCCGGCCATGCCGCAGGGGTTGAACCCGGAAGGCGTGTTGAAGGGCATCTACCGCTTCCGGGCCGCGGCCGAGGGCAAAGCGGTAGTACAGCTCTTCGGCAGCGGTCCGATTTTGAATGAGGCCGTGCGCGCGCAGGAGATTCTCGCCCAACAATACGGCGTGGCCGCCGACGTGTGGAGCGTCACCAGCTACAACGAACTGCGGCGGGACGCGCTGGCGGCGGAGCGCTGGAATCGCCTGCATCCGGACCAGCCGGCGCATGTACCGTACATCGTGGAATCGCTCGTGGGCGCCGAGGGACCGATTGTCGCGGCCTCCGATTATATGAAGGTGGTGGCCGACCAGGTGGCGCCGTGGCTGCCCGGCCGCATGGAGACGCTGGGGACCGACGGCTTTGGGCGCAGCGATAATCGCGAACACCTGCGCCGGCACTTCGAAGTGAGCGCCGAATCCATCGCCACCGCCGCGCTGTCGCGCCTGGCGCGCGACGGCCGGTTCGACATGGAGAAAGCCAAAGCCGCGTTCGCCGAACTGGGCGTGGATACGGAAAAGATCGACCCGTCGCGGGCGTAAGGCCGGCTATGCTCGATTACTCTGAGCCCTATCGGAGCCGCGACCAAAGGGAGCGGTTGCTCCGCGGGTGCGCAGTTATTACGTAACGAGACCTAACTTCCCGATGCAAGCCGGACAGCGCATTGCGGCCGCCGGAATGGCGATTACGGGCACACTCGCCCTGGTGAAGATCCTCACCGGGCTCGCCGGGCACTCCACGGCGGTGGTCGCCGATGGCTTGGAATCCACCGGCGACGTGTTTTCTTCCGGTATGGTTCTGCTGGGCCTCACGCTGAGTTTCAAGCCCGCCGATTCGAATCACCCTTACGGCCACGGCCGCGCCGAGATTCTGAGCGGCTTGCTGGTGGGGCTGGTGCTGGCCTCCGCCGGCGCGCTGATTTCCTACGGGTCCTTTTTACGGCTGGGCCAGCCGCATGAGCCGCTGCGGTGGTTCGTCATCTGGCCTCTGGTAGCGTCGCTCGCGGCCAAGAGTGGGCTGGCTGCGGTCAAGTTCCAGGTGGGGAAACGAATGCGCAGCGCAGCGCTGATGGGCGATGCCCTGCACGATACCACCGATTGCATTTCCGCTCTGGCCGCGCTCACCGCCGTGGGGCTTACGCTCGCCAGCCCGCAGCGTTTCTTCAATGCCGACCGCTATGGCGGCCTGGCCGTTGGCATCATCGTCATCCTGGCCGGCGTGCGTGTGGCGCGCGAGACCGCGTTGCAGTTGATGGACACGATGCCCAGCGACAAGATGATGGCGGAGATTCGCGCCGCGGCGGCGAAGGTCCCCGGCGTGATGGGCATCGAAAAATGTTTCGCCCGCAAGACCGGCCTCAGCTACCACGTGGACCTGCACATGGAGGTCGATCCCGAAATGACGGTCCGCCAGTCCCACGACATCGCCCACGATGTGCGAGTGCGCGTTGTGAAAGAGGTGGGGTGGGTGGCCGATGTGCTGGTGCACGTCGAGCCGGCGCCGGGAGCGGAAACAGCTCCTGCAACCGTAACTCAACCCGGCAATTAGGCCTGAAACCGCCGCACCGCTTCGCGCGCGCCATCTTCGTAAGCGTCGATCAGCTTGTCCCAGGCCGCGTTGGCCTCCGCGTCGATCAGTTTCCGCGCCGGGTCCGCGTCGAACCAGGCCATCGTCTGACGCACGCCGCGGCCGAACGGCATGGTGGCGCAGTAACCGGGAACGAAGCGCTTGATCTTGCTATTATCGAAAACCACGCTCACGGATTTATCGCCGGTGAGTCCGCCCAAAGCGTCCGGCAGGCAGGCGGCGATGAAGTCGGACGGGATGTGGAGTAGTTGCGGCTCCACGCCCGCCGCCTCGCCGACAATGCGGTAGAACTGGTCCCAGCTCATCACTTCATCGGAGGTGATGTGAAACGCATGCCCGATCACCTGTTCGTTCCCAAGCAGGCCCACTAAGCCTTTGGCGAAGTCGCTGTTGTGCGTGATCACCCAGAGCGATGAGCCATCGCCTGGTACGATGACTTTTTTTCCGCGGCGCATGCGGTCCACCACCGTATACGATTTGGTCCAACTGTTGATGGCCAGCGTGATTTGGGTCTCGCCATAAGTCAGCGAAGGGCGCACGATGGTAACCGGGAAACCTTCTTCGCGATAGGCCTTCATGAGCCGCTCTTCGCAGGCGATCTTATTGCGCGAGTAATCCCAGTATGGATTTGCGAGCGGCGTGGATTCGGTAATCAGGTAGTGAGACGCCGGCTTTTGATAGGCGCTGGCGGAACTGATGAAGACGTACTGCCGCGTGCGGCCGCGAAACAGCTCCAGGTCGCGTTCGATTTGGTCGGGCGTGTAGACGATCCAATCGACCACGGCGTCAAAGGACGCGCCGCCGAGCGCTCGCGCCGCCGCCGAGGCGTTCTCCATGTCAACGGCGAGAGTCTTCACGCCGGCCGGCAACTCCGCCGCGTGGCGCCCGCGCGTGAGCAGCGTGAGATCGATGCCGGACTCCGCCGCCAGCCGCATACACGCCGTGCTGATGATGCCGGTCCCGCCAATAAAAAGAACTCGCATGAAGATGTTGTACCAAAAAGCGGGCAAGCTAAAGCATGCCCCACCCCTGCACTGCCACAATCATTTTTCCGACGCCATCGTCATAATGCTCCGTGATGCGGAAGGCCTCGGCAATCTGATCGAGAGGGCGGGTATGTGTGATCATAGGGGCGAACCAGGCGGTGTGATCGAGCAGCAGCTCGATGGCGGCGTGCGATTCGTGGTTGGAACGGCGCACGTTGAAAATGGCCAGCTCCTTGCGGCGCATCGGCGAAACCTCGAACGGTACGAACGACGCGGAGTGGATACCGGTCAGCACCACACGGCCGGCATTGCGAGCGGCGCGGATGGCATCGTTGGTGGTGCTCTCCTTGGCGGCGCAATCGATGGCGCAATCCACGCCGCGGCCGGCCGTATCCTTGACGATGTCGCTGGCCACGTCGCAGGCGTTGGGATCCAGCGCCACGGCGGCGCCCATTTTGAGCGCCATCTCGCGGCGGTGCGCCACCGGTTCCACCACCCAGATGCGGCCCGCGCCGGCCAGCTTCAGGCAGGCGATGGTGACGAGTCCGATCGGCCCCGCGCCGAAGACGGCGACCGTCTCGCCGATTTGTATGGACGCGAATTTCATCGAGTGCAGGCCGATAGCGAGCGGTTCGGCCAGCGTGGCCTCCGCGAACGAAAGGCGCGGCGGAATGCTCAGCAGGTTGACCGCCGGCAGGTTGACGAATTCGCGGAAGAAGCCCGGGTGGCCGGGCGTGCTCAGAAAACGGATGTGCGCGCAAACGTTATGCCGGCCACTGCGGCAGAACTCGCAGTGATAGCAATAGAGCGCCGGTTCCAGCGCGGCGCGGTCGCCCGCCGTCCAGCCGGTCACACCGGGTCCGGTCTTGACCACAGTGCCTGCCGGTTCGTGCCCCAGCACCATCGGGTACACGCAGGGCGAATCGCCAATGGCGCCCTCGGCATACGAGTGCAGATCGGAACCGCAGATCCCCACCGCGCCCACGCGCACCTGCACTTCGCCCGGACCGGGCTCTTCGATCTTCTCCTGCGCCAGGCGAAACTCGCGCGGCGCGATCAATTCGGCAATGAGCATTGGTTCCCCTACTGATAAGATATCCGTAGATGCAGAACTTCCGCCAGTTCGAGGCCGGGCCGGATCCCTTCGGCCGCAAGTTCCAGGTGTGGTTCAAGTGGCTGCAAACGGCCATTTCGATACGCGGCTCCGATTCGGTTGACGTCAAATTCCTCCTCGAGAACGAACAGGCCGGCAGCACGCAGAAGACCGTCGCGTTACCACATGCGGATCTGGTGGCACTGAGCCGCGCAACCGGCCGCAAAATGGATGACCCGTGGTGCGCGCGCCTGGCGGCGCTGCATCTGGTTCACCTTGTGGAGACCGGCGAAGACATGGAAAAGGACATTGCGGCCGTGTCAACTGCCGCCCTCCGACAGTACGCCGACGAGTTGGCCCGCCAGGAAGCCACCGCGGCGGGAGTTGCGTAGAATGAGAACTTCGACGACGCGGCGCCGGTTTCTGGGCGTGGCTGGGCTGGCGGGCCTGGGCGCCATGGCAGCGCCTGCGGCTCCGGCACCCGTCGAACCGGCCCCTGGGGGCATCAAGCTCGGCATCGCCACGTACACCTTCCGCAATTTCGAACGCGCTCCAGTGATCGGGATGATCCGGCAGGTGGGCACGCCGTGGATCAGCGTGAAGAACACGCCGCAACAATTGGCCACCAATAGCACTCCGGAACAGGCACGCGCGGCGCGCCGGGCGTTCGACGAAGCCGGGCTGAAGGTGATGAGCATCGGCAACATTGACATGACCAAGGCCGTCACGGTGGACGACTTGCGTCGGCTTTTCGAGCTGGCGAAGAACTTCGGCGCGCCGATGATGGTCTGCGCGCCCACGCGCGAGAATCTGGCAAACGTCGAGCGTCTGGTCCGCGAATACGACATTCGCATCGCGATTCACAATCACGGACCGGAGGACCGGCATTTCCCCAGCGCGCAATCGGTGCTGGAGGCGGTGAGCGGTCTCGACCCGCGCTGCGGCCTGTGCATGGATATCGGGCACGCGTATCGCGCCGTCCGCATGCCCCGCTTGCTGACGGCGGAGGCCGCGCGGAAAGGCAATGCCGGCGACGTATCCAATTCGGAAATCGTCGGGGCCTTGCAGGAAGCGGCTGCCGCTCGATCGGGCCAAACCGTTTACCCGGACGATCCCGTCAACGTCATCGCCCCGGCCGGCGCCCGCCTGTTCGACATGCACATCAAAGATCTCAAAGACCTGACCAACAAGGACAGCCAGTGCGACGTGGGCGACGGAGAGATACCCATCCGCGCGATCTTTCGGGAGCTCAACAAGGTCCATTACCAGGGCTGCGTTAATCTGGAATACGAAATCAACGGCGACAACCCGCTACCCGGCGTCGAGCGCTCGTTCCGCTACATGCGGGGCGTGCTGGCTGACCTCGCTGCCGCCTGATCCACACTATGCACAACATCGTAATCGGGACTAAAGGGGAAAAGCGTGTGCCGGTGACGGCCGAAAACGCCATCAGCTTTCTGGGCGCGGAGGGTCCGCGCGTGCTCGCCACACCGAACATGATCGGCCTGATGGAGCGCACCTGCCGCGATACCGTGCTGCCGCAACTCGAGCCGGGATACGACACGGTGGGAACCCACGTCGACGTCTACCACCTGGCGGCCGCGCCGATGGGTGCGACGGTACACATCACGGCGGAAATCACCGCGGTGGTGGAGCGCCGCGTCGAGTTCCACGTGGAGGCCTGGGACGAAAAGGAAAAGATCGGCGAAGGCACGCACGAACGCGCCATCATCAACGTGGCCAAATTCGCCGCGCGCATGGCGGCGAAGCGATTCGCTGGCTAGGCGCGATGTTCATCCAAATGGTGGCAAGAAGAGGCGAGACGACTTTCGGCTCAGCGGGCCCGATGGCCCGTGCCGCAGTTACCAGTTGAAGATCGAATGCACCAGGCGGACACCGCCGGCGGAGGGTTGCGGAACCGGCGCCACGGCCGTCACCGGGTCGGTTTGCCGATGGTAGAACTCGAGCAGAACGGATTCGTCGTAATCGATGGCGCGGGCGTATTGGCGAATGTAGTTGGTGTTGTAAATGCCGCCGGGCAGCCGTTGAAAATCGCCCCGCTCAATCGCTTCGAGGGTCCGCACGCCCAGCTTGGTCAGATCGGCAATCTGTTCGAGCGAGATGCCCCGGTTACGGCGAATTTCCGCAAGTCCCAGCACGCTGTCGTTCTTTTTCATCGCACAATTCTCAGCCGGCCGCACCGCAGACCGGTCTGACCCAAATTACGCATTGGAAAGAAAGAACACTATAACATCAACCTCCACGTCTGATAAACTCAATTTTTCATGGACATATGCCGGCGCACCTTCACGCTCTCGATGGCAGGGGGCATGTCCTTCAAAGCTTGGGGGTTAGCGCCGCGGCCAAACCTGTTTATTTTGGTTCTGATCGAACTCCTGCGGCCGGATTTCCTCGAGGATGCATGGGGTAAACTATCCAATGGGGGTTTCCGAAAGCTAATCGGTTCGGGCGCCTATTTTCCCGATTGCCGGCACCTGGCTAGCTCATTTCCGTCCACCTCGCTGGCAACGCTGGCCACCGGCGCCTGGCCGGCCGAGCATGGCATCGTGGCCGATTCCTGGTGGGATCGCCGATACCGGCAAACGGTGAAAGCCTCCGCCGACGGAATGCTGGCGACTACCGTGGCGGGGCAGATCGCCGCGGAGGCTGGAACGCGCGTCTACGTGGTGGCGCCGAACGCCGCGCAAGCCGGCCTGGTGGGCGCACATCCGGCCGCGCAGTTGTTCTGGCAGGACGCGGAAGGGCGCTTCAACTCTCTGGGCAATGCGCCGTTTTGGCTAAGCCCGTTCAATGCCGAGCGGCCGATGGAGGCACTGCGCGGCGCCCAGTGGCTGGCAGCCGGCGCACCAGCGGGCGCGCCACCGCTGCGCGTGCTTCAGTTTGACGCGGCCCATCCCGAAGCGTTCGGAGAATTGTACCGGGCGTCGCCGTTCGCGGCCGCGGCGCAATTCGATTTTCTGCGTGAGTTGGCGGCCAATGAAAAACTGGGCCAATCGGGCAGCTTCGATTTTGTCTGTATGGTGGTTTCCGCGCCGGCCCGGCTGGGATTTGAGACCGGCGCGTCGTCGCCACTGATGCAGCAGATGACGCTGCAGCTCGATCTGCAAATGGAATCGCTGCTGGCGCAACTGCGGCGAACGGTGGGCGACAAGGGATTCGATCTCGCCGTGGCCGGCTGCCATGGCGCGCCGCCCGCACCCAAGCCCGGCGCACGCTCGCGCATGGCCGTGGCGGGCGAGAGCGTGGCGCAGGCCGTCGAGAGCGCTCTGCGCGATCGCAATCTCGGTCGCGTGCAAAAGTATCTCTACCCGTTCCTTTACCTGGACGGCGGCGCGGCGCGCGACCTGGAACCGATGCGGCAGGTGGCGGCCGCGGCGGCGCTCGAACACCCCGCCGTGGCCGGGTACTATACCGCCGGCGGCGCCTGTTCCAGCCATGACGAATGGGCGCGACGCTTCCGCAATAGCTTCCACCCCACGCGGTGCGGCGACGTCATGCTGTCCTACCGGCCGGAATACGTGGAAGACTATAGCCAGGGGCGCGGCATCTCCTACGGCTCGCTGTACAACTACGACACCACAGTGCCGCTTTGCTTGTACGGCCCTCGGTTTCGCAGCGGCGTGTTTGAATCGCCGGTGGAGGCGGTGGACCTGGCTCCGACGCTGGCGCGCGTCTGCGGCGTTGCGCCACCTTCGTCATCCACCGGCCGCATTCTGGCGGAGGCGCTGGCGGAATGAGCGGCGCCGGAGACTCCGCGCTCTCGACCAGTTTGTGCGGCATCCCGTTGCGCAATCCGATCATCGCCGCCTCCGGCACTTTCGCCTACGGCGTGGAGTTCGCGACTCTGCTCGATCTCAACGCGCTGGGCGGCCTGGTGGTGAAGGGCCTATCGCGAGAGCCCATCGAGGGCAACCCGGCGCCGCGCGTTGTTGAAGCTCAATGCGGCATGATCAACTCGATCGGGCTGCAGAATGTCGGGGTTCGCGCTTTTGTGCGTGACAAGCTGCCCCTGTTGGCCCGGCTGTCCACGCCCGTATTCGCCAACGTCTTCGGCTACGCGAGCGACGATTACGCAGAGGTGGTGCGCGTGCTCGAGGATCAGCCGGGCATTGCAGGCTATGAGTTGAATGTCTCCTGCCCCAACACGAAACACGGCGGGATTTATTTCTCCAGCGACCCGGCGCTGCTGGGCGAAGTGGTGACTGCGGCCAGGCGCGTGGCGCGCCGGCCCGTGATCGTGAAGCTTTCTCCCAACGTCAGTGCCATCGAGCCCTTGGCGAAGGCCGCCGAAGCCGCTGGCGCGGACGCCATTTCGCTGGTGAACACCTTCGTGGCTCTGGCCATCGACGCGCACACCCGCCGCTCGCGCATCGGCGCCGGTTTCGGCGGCCTGTCCGGCCCCGCCATCAAGCCCGTCGCGCTGCGGCTGGTTTACCAGGCGACCCACGCGGTACGCATTCCCGTGGTAGGGATGGGCGGCATCGCGACGGGCGTCGACGCGGCAGAGTTTTTAATCGCTGGCGCGGCCGCCGTTGAGGTCGGCACAGCCACCTTCTGGGACCCCCAATCTCCCGTGCGCATCGCCGGTGAACTGGCCCGTTTCCTGCGCCGCGAAGGCATCCCGGACGTGTCGCGGATCGTCGGCACGCTGGAGCTGTAAGCGCTGCTAATCTGACCATTTACGAAACGATTAGAACGCGATGGCCGCGCGAGTTTCCTGGACGGTAACCTTGCGCACCGGGTTGGCGCCTTATAGACAGGAAACGCAACCTGCCCCAGGGGGGTTGGACGCGAGACAAGAACGTCTTGTGCGCTCAGTGTTAGCCACAGGAACTGAACCTCAAGGAAACTCTCGAACTATGACGAAGAAATCGCTACTCTTGGTAGGATTCGTGTCGGCTTGCAGCCTTGCTCTGGCGGGCACGAAGAGTTATGACGTTGAGATTGTAAAGCCGGAGGTGGCCGGCTCGCTTCAGTTGGCCCCTGGGGCGTACAAGCTCAAAGTAGAGAATGGCATAGCAACCTTTACCGCGGCGGGCACCAAGCAGTCGGTGTCGACTCCGGTTAAGGTGGAAACTGTCAACACAAAGTTCGCTCACACGGCGGTCGAAGCTATCACCGAGGGCAAGACCGAGCGCATGACGGCCGTCGAGTTGGGTGGTTCGAACACCAAGATCGAGTTCGGATTCGCAACCGGCGCGCATAGCAGCATGTAGTTACCAGAATCGCTGGGCAGGTCCCCGGCAGTCCGCGGCCTGCCCAGCAGTCTTAGCCACCGTCGCCCTCGCTGTTTCCCTCCGATCGCAGTTTTCCAGCGAAATGTCAATGAGTCGCACCATTCCTCCCTTGGTTCCTTAGCACGAAGTTCCTGTGTGTAGCCAGCACTTCCCGTCGCCCGGTTGTTCACACCTGTGGCTCGGTGTTCACGACGCGGGCGCGCCAGGGGATGTGCACGGCGGTACCCGGTTGAGGCAAAATAGGAGAGCGGCGTCCAGGGCATGCGTTTGGCCTGACCCGTGCATCGGGGTCTGGCGGCATCCGGGTCCATCCTACAATCGGAACAACGAGGAATACGTGAAGAAATCGGGCATGGTGTTGGTTTGTGTTTTGTGGTTGGCATGCTGGGCGCAGGCGCGGCCCGCGGGCCCGGACGCGTCGGCCGATGCGAGCGCCGCGACGGCCGATCCACAGAGTGCGCCGCCAGCCACGCTACCGCCTTCGGATCAACCAGCGGCTGCGCCGGCCACGCCAGCGGAGAGCCAGCCGCCGGCGCAGACCGGCCTGCCCAACATTTCAGCGCCACCCGATCTGCCGAAGTACCCCGACGTGCGGATGCCTGGCGAAAGCGGCTTCTGGCTTGGCCTCGGCCTGTCCGAGCCCACTGGCAACCCCATTTTCGACAAGGGGCGCGACTCCGGATTTACCACGAGTTCGCTGGTCACCTTACAGGGCCGTCCGAAGTATGGCGAGAGCGCCGAAATCGGTATCGCGGTGGGTTCGCATGACGTGCTGGTGGTCTCCGGATTCTCCACTCGCGCGGCGGGCGATTTCACGACACCCAGGGAGATTGAGCTGTGGGGCCAAACCTACAACCAGGGCGTACTGATTTCCACCAACTACGAGTTGAAGGATCTCAAAGTCTCGTTCGAATATCTGATGTTGCCGAATCCCGTGGAGAGCCGTCACTTCCGCTTGAAGACGCTGTGGCAGTTGCAATATGTGGACATGCTCACAGGGTTCGATGCGCCGCTGCTGCCGGTCACCAATGCCTCCGGCGGCGGCCTGGTGACCGCCACCGGCCAGCCGGTCAGCTATCAGGTGTCGGGAAGCAAATGGTTTGTCACCCCCACGCTGGGCTTGGGAGCGACGGAGTATCTCACCAAGTTCATTCGGCTGGAACTGAATGCTTCCGGCTTTGCAGTCCCGCGGCACTGGACCATCTGGGATACGGAGGGTTCCCTTAACTTTCGCTTTGGACACTTCGAACTTGGCGGCGGGGTTCGCGCCTTCCATATCAAGACTTCGACCAGCGCCAATTATTACGTGCGCGGGACCTTGCTGACGCCGCAGGTCTCGCTGCGCTGGTATTTGAAGTAGTAGTTCCCGGCGGGCGCGCACGGCCCCCGAGCGCGGCGATTTCCTCTTCCGTCAGCCGCCGCCACTTGCCGACGGCGAGGTCCCCAATCCGGATTGGGCCGATCGCGATGCGCACCAGTTTCAGCACACGGCTGCCGGCCGCTTCGATCATGCGGCGCACCTGCCGGTTCCGGCCTTCGGTGAGGACGATCTCGACAAACGTGTGCTTCGCCCCGTCGCGCAGGCGGCGGACGCCGGCCGGCCGCGTCGGGCCATCGCTCAGTTCGATACCGCTGCGCAGGCGCTCGAGTTGTTCCTCGCTAAGCAGTGTCGCGGTCTTCGCCTGGTAGGTCTTGGACACCAGATGAGCGGGGCTGGCGACGTGGTCGGCAAACGCGGTGTCGTTGGTCATCAGCAACAGTCCGCTGGTGTCCAGATCGAGGCGTCCGACCGGGGCCAACCACGCGCCCAGATCCGCCACCAGGTCGTACACCGTGGGACGCTGCTCCGGGTCGCGATAGGTGGTCAGGTAGCCCTTCGGCTTGTACAGAAGGATGTAGATGCCGCGCTTCGTGGAAATCGGTTTGCCGTCCAGGGTGACGCGATCGCGCGAAAGATCGATCCAGTGGTCCGGGTTGCGCACGATTGCGCCATTCACCGAAACGCGGCCTTCGCCGATCCAGCGCCGGGCCTCGGTGCGCGATCCCGTTCCGGCTTTCGAAAACACACGTTCCAGCGTTTTGAGAACGCGGTCGCCGGGCGGGTGTGTGGGTGGCTTCAGTGCTAGCTCCTAGTTAATAACATTACACACGATGTTATAGTGATGTTCGAGGGCCAAAACAAACGGGCGCGATATTGATTCGGGGTGCGCGCCAACTGCTCACCATGCGCGGACCACGGGAGGCCCGGCGCGGCTCTCTCTTTAACGATCCTGGACTGATCCTCGACGGCGCGGTGCTGATACGCGATGGCCTCGTCGAGGAAGTGGGGCCGACCCGCCGGGTGGAGAACCTGAAGGCGGCGCGCGGTGCCATCGAGATCGGCGCGGCCGGCCGCGTGGTCATGCCGGGATTCGTGGACAGCCACACGCATCTGGCATTTCCGCCGCCGGGCCTGGCGCGCGCGGACGCTGCGTCGGCGCTCAACGCAGTCAAGACTTCGACCGCCAGGAGCCTGGCCACCCTGATGCGGAATTATCTGCAGGCCATGGCGCGGCACGGCACCACCACGGTGGAGGCCAAGGCCGCCTGCAGTGGCGGGCAGAATATCGGTCTGAAGCTCTTGCGCGCGTTGTCCCTGGTTAAACACGATCCGGTGGATGTGGTCGCCACTTTCCTGTTGTGCCTGCCAGCACCCGGCGACGTACCCAATGGTGCGGAGGCCGCGGTGGAATGGGCCTGCGAGGAGTTTCTGCCGCTGGTGCATCGACGCCGGCTGGCCCAGTTTGCCGACATCGAATGGAGAGCGGGAGAGGGCCGGCAGCGGCTGATCCGGCGCTATCTGGAGACAGCCGCGCGGCTCGGGCTGGGCTGCCGGGTGCATGCCGATGGCGACGGGCCGGGCGAAGCGGTGGCACTCGGCTGCGGGCTTCGCATCGCCGGCATCGATCATCTGGAGAATATCGTTTCCGGGGAACTGGGCGGGATGCTGGCGTCGGGTCCAGTCCTCACGCTGCTGCCCGGCCTGGCCTTTCATCGAGGCAGCCGCCCGGCTCCGGCGCGGGTTCTGCTCAAGGCCGGAGCCGCCTTGGCCCTGGGCAGCAATTTCAACCGATCCGACAGTCCGATGCTCAATATGCAAATGGTCGTGTCGCTGGCGTGCCGGGAGATGGGACTGACACCGGCCGAGGCCCTGGTGGCGGCCACCATCAATAGCGCCTATACGCTCGGCTGTGCCGCTACCGCCGGGTCGATCGAACATGGCAAGCCGGCCGACCTGATTGTATGCAACATCTCGGACTATCGGGAACTGGGCCACCATTCCGGCATGAACCTGGTGCATCTCACCATGAAGCGCGGCGAATTTATTTACCAGGAAGGCGACGTCGCGCCGCTGGCCGCCGAACATCTGCGCCTGGCCTGGTAGGCCCTCGGGTGCGTGGCATGGGCGGCGCCGGCGGAAGCCAAATCCTCTTCATCAAAAAAGCCGGGCGGCTGGTTGGGCCGCCCGGCAGGACTAACGCGTGAATACGGGGTCGCAGGTTACCTCACGAACACCGAGATAGTGACGCTCACAGTCTGGCCTCCAGGTCCGTAAGCGGTCAAGGTGTAGGTTTCATTGGTAACCGGGTTGTCGGTGTAAGAGCCGTTGACCGGCAGCGTCATCGCCGGTATATCCGCGCCAGTGAGCACCACCGATGTTGCGTTCGCGGTTGTCCACGATAGCGTCACCGGGGCTCCGGCAACCGGTGAGCTCACCGGGTTGGCCTGGAACGAAAGAATCTGGACCGAGCCAACGTTGACGGTCAGGTTGCCCTGCACCTGGCCCACCGCATTGGTGGCAGTCAGGGTGTAAGTGGTAGTCGCACTCGGCGTAACCGTGGTGCAATCGTTGGCGTTGAGATTGCTACCGACGCCGGGCGCGATTGAGATGCTGGTCGCTCCGGTCACCTGCCAGCAGATCTTGCTAGGCTGGCCGGACGATACGGTCTGCGGAGTTGCGGTGAACGACACGATCTGCGGAATTGCGGATCCGGTCACGGTCACCGTTGCCACGGCGGTAACGGTCTTGCCGTCCGTGCCGGTGGCGCTGATCGTGTAACTGGTAGTGGTGGCCGGTGAGACGGTCGTACTGCCGTTGGCAGTCACCGTGCCAACGGTCGGCGAGATGGAGATGGTGGTGGCGCCGGAAGTAGTCCAGCTCAACGTGGACTGCGACCCCTCCGCGATGGTGCTCGGACTTGCCGCGAAGCGTAGAATCTGAGCCGTTGTGGCACCCACCATGACCTGTACGGTCTGCGTGGTAGTGCCGTTGGCGCCGGTCGCCGTAAGGGTGTACGTGGTGGTGACGGTCGGCGACACGGCCACCGAACCGGTAGTGGCGCTGACGGCGCCAATTCCGGGCGAGATACTGGCCGACGTGGCGTTCTGGATCACCCAGCTCAGCGTCGAGCTCTGGCCGGCTGTGATCGCCGCCGGTTGTGCGGTGAACTGCGTAATCTGGGTCTGCGTCGGCGAAGCCGTGGTGACCATGGTGCTGGCCTGCGCGGAGATGCCGTCCGTGTTAGTGATTTTGAGCAGGAACTGGTAGCTCTGGCCGGCCGCGGCGGTGAACGTCGCTATCGCCTGGTTGGCGTTGGTAATCGTCACCGAGGGTCCGGAGAGTTGCGACCAGGCATACGTGAGAGCCTCGCCCAGCGGATCGTAGGATGCGGAACCGTTCAGCGTGATGGTTCCAGCGGCTACGCCCAACTGGCTGGGACCGGCGTTTGCGATCGGCGGGCTGGTGCCGACGCGCCGCGTGCCGAACTCGAAGCGGACGCGCGGAACGTCCATCGGCACCGGCGTCTTGATGCTGCCGTAGTCCTTGGGATGAATGTAGTTGCCCATTTCCAGACCGAACATCACCTGGCCGTTGCCGGTCGAAGCAATGCGGGTCTGATTGTAGTCGAGGGCGGCCGTGAAGGCGACGCGCTTACTCAGCGGCTGCGTCAACTTGACTTCGGCTCCGGCCGTATTGCCGCCATTCACTTCACGCCGCAGCAGGCCGAGGTTGCCCTGCAGGTACGCGTTGCCCCAAACGCCGACCAGGGCATCTACGCCATACTGGTTGACGACTTTGGCGTAGGTTTGCATGTAAGCGCCGGGCGCCAGAGTCACGCTGTTGACCACCGCGTAATCCTTGAAGCCCTGGGTGGCGAAGAGGCCGATGCGGCCCCGGTTGAAAATATAGTCCACCAGCAAAGAGCCTTGGCCGAGCGCCCCGCCGGTTTGATACTGCCTGTAATTGAGGTACTTGAAACTGCCGAACAGGCCGGCCTGCACGCTGCCCCAGCGATTAACCAGACCCAAATCGAACTGTCCTTCCTCGCCCTGCGTGTTGTAATTGAACTCGCCTTGCGCCTGCACGGCGCTGGTGCCTTCGCCACCGAAGGGCGCGAAGAAACGTCCATTGGCGTCGACGCTCGCATTGCCGGGCTTGCTGGTTCCCATATTGGGACCGACGTTGACGCCCAGCAGAGAGAACTTCTGGCTCTGTTTGCGCACCTCGTCGACCGCATTGCTGGCCTCTTTGTGGGCCACGTCGGCCGCCTGCTGTTCGGTCAACGGCTTGGCTGCGTTTGCGAGTTGATCGCGCAGCGTGTTGAGTTGGTTGCGCTGATCGGCCATCTCGCCCTTGAGCGCCGCGTTTTCGCCCTCGAGAGCCTTCACCGCGGCCAGAATATCGTCCAGCTTATCGAGCCGCTTGAGAATGGCGTCGCAGCATTCCTGCTGCTTCTTCGCCAGCTTGTCCAGCAACGGTTGCCAGGCTTGCAACACATCGCCGATGCCGCCCTCCTTTACCAACCGGCCTTGTCCATCCGTCACCCGCAGGCTGACACGGCGATTGATGAAGCGGCCTTCCTTGGACTTGTTCTCGACTTCCGGCTGGCGCTTGCCCTCGCCCGATACCGACACCTGATCCGCGTTGGCGCCGTACTTGACGAGAAAATCCTTCACCGTATTGGCGCGGTCGAGTGCCAGTTTGTCGTTGTAGGGGTTGGATCCCATGGAATCGGTGTTGCCGATTACCGCTACCTTATAGTCGCGATGCTGGCCCAACAGATCGGCGAGACGAAGAAGGCCGGGATAGCCATCCGAAAGGATGTGAGAGTCGAACTCGAAGTTAATCTCTTCCCAATCCTCCTTAGTCTGGCCCGCGGGCGCATTCAGTCCTTGAGCAAAGAGTGCCGAGGCCATCACCCCAAGCGCGCTCAACGCAACGATTCTCTTCATTGTCCTTTTGATCTCCTCAATCGAAACAGGCTTGGCATTGGAATCGGATCTGTAAGCCCGTCCTCGCTCACGCCCGCGAACGGCGGGCAGTGATTCTCTCAAAGCTGTCTCCGAACCGTAACCCTGGTTCCATTATTGGCTCGTTCCCACTAACCTAAGCCGATATCGATTTATTTTACACCGGAAATATCGCATTTACACAACAATCGGATTGAGTTAGTTGGATTTTCGCGTGGCTTCGCTCACAGTCTGCGAGGCGTGAGATAATCGTTTTCGGGAGCTGCCGGATGGACAGTCGCCTCCGGCAACGGAGGAGGAAAGTCCGGTCTCCATAGAGCGGCGTGCCGGCTAACGGCCGGGGTCCTTGACGGGATACGGCAAGTGCCACAGAAAACATACCGCCTCGCCCAATTGGGCGGGGTAAGGGTGAAATGGTGCGGTAAGAGCGCACCGCGGCTGGAGTAATCCAGCCGGCAGGGTAAACCCCACGCGGAGCAAGACCAAATAGGGGAGAAGGAGCTGCTCGCTCCGCATTGACTCCCGGGTAGGTCGCTTGAGCCTGTCAGCGACGGCAGGCCTAGAGGAATGACTGTTGCCCTTACGGGTACAAAAACCGGCTTATAGTCCGGCAGCTCCTTTCATTCGATTGTACTTTTTAGCACTGTGTAAGTTGCGTATAAGTGTGTATCCCGATTCTGCATAATTGGAGTCAGTCGCGGTTTATGTCGGGTAACTAGCGCCGGGGCGTGAGTCTGCCGCCGCGTCTACTGCGCGGGATGGCAGGACGTAAGATAAAATTGTCGATTCGCATCGCCATGAAAACTACACGATTTATGATTGCCGCGCTGCTGCTGGCGCCTGCCTGGGCAGCCTCGCCCGGCGAACCGGTCCGCAGACTGTCGCGTGAGATCCTCCAGCAGTTGATCGAGATCGACACTACCGATTCCGTGGGCAGCACCACCGTGGCCGCCGAAGCCATGCGCAAGCGTCTGCTCGACGCCGGCTTCTCTCCCGAGGACGCAATGGTGTTGGGGCCGAACGCACGCAAGGGGAACCTGGTGGCCCGCCTTCGCGCCGCGCACGCCGGTGGATTGAAGCCGATCCTCATCATCGGGCACCTGGACGTGGTCGAGGCGCGGCGCGCCGACTGGACTACCGACCCCTTCCGCCTCGTTGAGCAGGACGGGTATTTCTACGGCCGCGGCACCCAGGATATGAAGGGCGCCGACGCCATTATGGTCACCTCGCTCATCCGGTTCGCGCGCGAAGGATACCGGCCGGACCGCGACATCATCCTCGCGTTGACCGCCGACGAAGAGGGCGGCACCTTTAACGGCGTGGATTGGCTGCTGAAAAACCATCGCGATCTGGTGGATGCGGATTTCGCGTTGAACCCGGATTCGGGCGGCGTGACCACCGAGCGGGGCAAACCGCTGGACGTGGAGGTGGCATCCACCGAAAAGCTCTACGCGGATTTCGAGTTGAAGGCCACCAATCCAGGCGGGCACAGTTCGCTGCCGGTGCCCGACAACGCCATCTACCACGTGGCCGATGCGCTGGCGCGCCTCGAGCGCGCCGTGTTTCCGTTCGAGCTCAATGCCGTGACGCGCGCCTATTTCGATCGCCTGGCGCAGGTGGAATCCGCGCAAAATGCGGCCGACATACGCGGCATGTTGGCGCAACCTCCGGATGCGGCGGCCATCTCGCGGCTCGGACGCGTGCCCCAGTTCAACGCCCTGGTGAGGACCACTTGCGTGGCCACCCGCATGGACGCGGGCCATGCCAACAACGCACTGCCGCAGAGCGCGCGCTCAATCGTGAATTGCCGCATCCTGCCCGGCCACTCCGCCGAAGAGGTGCGGCTGGAACTGGTGCGTATCGTGGCCGATCCCGCGGTTTCGGTGCGGCACATCAGCGACTTGACCGGCGGGATTGCGGACCACGCACCGCTCGACAAGCCATCGGCTCCGGTGACGCTGCGCACCGACGTGCTGGCGCCGCTGGAACGGCTGGCGGCGCGGTTCTGGCCTGACGCACCGGTGGTGACGGACATGGAAACCGGCGCTTCGGATAGCAAATACACCAACGCCGCCGGCATCCCCAGCTTTGGCTTCTCCGCGTTGGCCATCGATCGCGACGACGTGCGCGCTCACGGCAAGGACGAGCGTCTACGCGTAAGCTCCTACTACGACGGCGTGGAATTCTACTACCAGTATCTGAAGGCGCTCACCGGCGCCACGGCGAATTAGCGGTCCCCGTGGCGCGCCCAGCATAGAAAGTTTCTATGGGGCGCATCAATTCTTCTTGTGGCCGCGCGACGCGCTATCTTCTAACGTGTTGTGTTCCCGCCCCGTTCGCGGGAACCGACTCCACGTTGAGGAGACCACGTTGTCGAATCGTGTGTTCGTTGGATTATTGCTGTTCGCTTCCTCTGCCCTGGCGCAAGCGCCACAAGGGGATCGCGTCGAACTGCGGGCCTTGCAGGCCGCGGTGACGGCCTCCCAGTCGGCTGGCGACAACGCCTGGATGCTGGTCAGTTCGGCGCTCGTGCTGATGATGACCGGGCCCGGCCTGGCCCTTTTCTACTGCGGTCTGGTGCGCAAGAGAAACGTCCTCGGCACCATGATGCAGAGCTTCTCCATGATGGCGGTGATCACGCTCATCTGGGGAGTCTGCGGCTATAGCCTGGTCTTCGCCAAGGGCAACCCGTTTATCGGCGGCCTGGACTATCTGTTCCTGCGCGGCGTGGGTGCCGATCCGAACCCGCTCTACGCTCCCACCATCCCCCATCAGACGTTCATGATCTATCAGCTCATGTTCGCCGTCATCACGCCGGCGTTGATTACCGGTGCGTTTGCCGAGCGCGTGCATTTCAAGGCCATGGTCATGTTTTCGGTGCTGTGGACCTTCTTCGTCTACTTCCCAACGGCGCACATGGTGTGGGGCACCGGCGGCTTTCTCAACGACTACCTCGGCGGCCAGTACCGGGTGTTCGATTTCGCCGGTGGCACGGTGGTACACATCACCAGCGGATTCTCGGCGCTGGTGACCGCGCTATACATCGGCAAGCGGGCCGGCTATCCGCACGAAAAATTCGTGCCGCACAACCTGGTGCTGGCGTTCGTTGGCGCATGCCTGCTGTGGGTGGGTTGGTTCGGCTTCAACGCCGGCAGCGCGCTGGCGGCATCCGCGCTGGCTACCAGCGCCTTCGTCGCCACCCACTTCGCCGCCGCGGCGGGGGCTGTCGGCTGGATGGCGGCCGAGCGCGTGCGTAAAGGGCAAGCGAGCGCGCTGGGTGCTATCTCCGGCGCGGTTGCCGGACTTGCCACGGTCACCCAGGGCGCTGGCTTCGTGCAACCGTTCAGCGCCGTAATCATCGGCCTGATCGCGGGCGCGACTTGCTACTTCATGGTCACCACGGTGAAGGAGCGGTTCCGCTACGACGATTCGCTGGACGTCTTCGGCGTTCACGGCGTCGGCGGTTTCGTGGGTTGTCTGCTCACGGGCGTATTCGCCACGCGGGCGGTCAATTCGGCGATCAAGGTGGGTGGCTGGATCGACGGCAACCCGGCGCAGGTGCTGCATCAACTCTTCGGCGCCGGAATCGGCATCGCCCTGGGCGTGGTGGGCACGCTCGCCGCGCTGAAGATTACGGAACTGGTGACGCCGGTGCGCATGAACGAAGGCGAGGAAGCCACCGGCATGGACCTTTCGCTACACGGCGAGGAAGGCTACAATTTCGAGGGGTAAGTCCAATGGTCAAAATTGAGGCTTTCATCCAACCCTCCAAGCTGGAGGCGGCCCGCGAGGTGCTCCAGAGCATTGGCATCGACGGTCTCACCGTCAGCGAGGTGCGCGGCCACGGCCGCCAGAAGGGCCATCGCGAGGTCTACCGCGGCCGTGAGTACGACGTGGATTTCATCCACAAGCTCAAGCTCGAAACGGTAGTGCCCACCGCCCGCAAGGACGAAGTGGTCGCCGCGCTGGTCGAGGCCGTGCGCACCGGCGCCATCGGAGACGGCAAGATCTTCGTCTCCGCGGTGGTCGACGCCGTCCGAATCCGCGACGACGCTCGCGGCGAATCGGCCCTATAATGTGCTAATGGCTTGGAAGTTAGCAGGAGCCGTAATGGCCCTTCTGCTGTTCCGCTTTTTCGGTGGTCGCGAGCGGAGAGCCCGGGCTCGATGTTTTGCTGCTGCGCGCGCCTGCAGACAGAAGAAGTGGCCGCTAGCGGCTCAGTTCTTTCGCGAAGCGTACGAGATTGCCGACAAGCTGAAGGAGCCTTTGCGTTCCAAGACACAGTGCCAAATCGAGGCCCAGTGGGCACCGCTCCTTTACCGCCAGGGCGAACTGCCGGCTGCGGAGGACATGTTTCGTCGAAGTTCGCGGACGGGGGCGAAGCACTATGCGCCGGGATCAGAGATGCTCATCATCAACTCCGTGTTCTTGGGCGATATCTGTGTCGACGAAGAGCGCTACGCCGAGGCCGAGATCCATTATAGGCAGGCACTGGAGGCTGACGAGTCGAGCGACAACCTCGCAGGGATGATCCGCGAGGTGGAGGCGCTGAGTCATATATTGATCCGCCAGGACCGCCCGTTAGAGGCCCTTCCGCTGGTGGAACGCGCCGTTGAACTGGAGACTCGAAGCGCTCGTGGGTTCGCTCAGAAACAGGGCATGGATCCAGATCGATACCGACTGACCCCAACCAGCTTGCCTGCATTCCATTTTTGCCGCGGTGAGTTCGATGAAGCTGCACGCCTATACGGCAGCCAAATAGCGAACTGGAAGTCGCGAGCGAACAGACCGGGCAACGTCGACCTGGGATACCTGAACGTGCAGCTCGCGCTCAGCGAATGGCGTCTGGGCCATCTAGACGAAGCGATCCGTGCCTATGATGAAGCCGCCAAGGAGTTTGAGCGCGAGTGGTGCGAAGGACATCCCAAAGCGCTGGCTGCGCGAAAAGCCAAATCCGCAGTCGTCGAAGCGCGCGACGGCGCTCGCGGCGAGTCCGCGCTATAGATTCCGCTGATGGCCGCAATAGACGCCGGCCGGGAGCATCGATTCGCGGCTTCCCTATAATGGTGATATGTGTGGAATCGTCGGTTACGTCGGGCATCGCAAGGCGGTGCCAATCATCCTGGAGGGGCTGAAGCGGCTGGAATACCGCGGCTACGATTCAGCCGGGCTGGCCGTGTATGGCGAGGATCACAACCTGGCCGTGCGCCGCGCCAAGGGTAAACTGCGCAACCTGGAAGATACCATCCGCCTGAGCCCGGTGGATGGCTCGTTCGGTATCGGCCACACACGCTGGGCAACCCATGGCCGCCCCACCGAAGAGAACGCTCATCCACACAGCGATTGCAAAGGCACTCTGGTCGTGGTGCATAACGGAATCGTCGAAAACTACCTGACGCTCAAGCATCAGTTGCAGGCCGAAGGCCATGTGTTTCGCACCGAAACCGATACCGAGATCATCGCCCACCTGATCGAGAAGCACTTCACCGGCAACCTGGAAGAGGCTGTGCGGGCGGCCGTCGCCGAGCTCGCCGGCGTATTCGCGCTGGCCGTGATTTCGAAAGCCGATCCGGAAAAGATCGTCGCCGCGCGCAATGGCCCGCCGGTCGTCATCGGCATCGGCGACAACGAGTACTTCGTCGCCTCCGACGTGCCCGCCATCCTCAGCCACACGCGCGACATGTTCTTCCTGGCCGATGGCGACATGGCCGTCCTCACGCCGGCCGGCGTGCGCTTGAGCGACCTCCAGGGCCGGCCCGTGAACCGGCAGGTCACCCACGTGTTGTGGGATCCCATTATGGCTGAGAAGGGCGGCTACAAGCATTTCATGCTCAAGGAAATCTTTGAGCAGCCGCGCGCCGTGCGCGATACCATGATGGGCCGCGTAGGGCAGGAAACGGGCCGCATCTTTTTAGATGAAATGGACATCCGCCCGGCCGAGTTCGCCCGCTTCCGCCAGGTGAAAATCATCGCATGCGGTACCAGTTGGCACGCCGGTCTGGTCGGTAAGATCATGATCGAGAAGCTGGCTCGCATTCCGGTCGAGGTCGATTACGGAAGCGAATTCCGCTACCGCGATCCGATCATGACCGATGACACGCTGACCGTGGTCATCTCGCAATCCGGCGAAACCGCCGACACGCTGGCCGCCCAGCGCGAGGCAAAACAGCGCGGGTCGAAGACGCTGGCCATCTGCAACGTGGTCGGCTCGATGATCACGCGCGAAGCCGCCGGCACCATCTACACGCACGCAGGGCCGGAAATCGGCGTGGCTTCCACCAAGGCCTTCACCTGCCAGTTGAGCGCGCTGTTTATCCTGGCGATGTACCTTGGGCAGTCCAACGGGCATCTCGACGAGAACACCTCGCGCGCGCTCATGCAGGAGGCGTTGAGGATTCCCGGCAAGCTGGAGACCGTGCTGGCGCACGATGCGGTCTACGAGGCACTGGGGAAGGAGTTGCACCGCGCCACCGACTTCCTTTTCCTCGGCCGCGGCCAGCATTTCCCGATCGCGCTCGAGGGCGCGCTGAAGCTGAAGGAAATCTCCTACATTCACGCCGAGGGCTACCCGGCCGGAGAAATGAAGCACGGCCCCAATGCGTTGATTGACGAGAAGCTGCCCGTGGTCGTGCTGGCTACGCGCGACGAATCGAGCGAAGAGAGCCGCCTGCTGTATGAAAAGACGGTCTCCAATATCCAGGAGGTCAAGGCGCGCGAGGGAATCGTGGTGGCCCTGGTCACGCAGGGCGACGAGCAGGTGCCCAGGATGGCCGACCATACCATCGAGATCCCGCCATCGCTATCGCTGTTGAGCCCAATCCTGGAAATCGTGCCGCTGCAGTTGCTGGCGTATCACATTGCCGTGCGGCGCGGTTGCGACGTGGATCAACCTCGCAACCTGGCCAAGAGCGTGACGGTCGAATAACGTGCCGCTTACGCAGTTCCTCGACCGCATCGAGGTGCCGACGCGAGGCAAGGGACTGTATGAGATCACCGGCGCGCTCGCCAGTTGGGTGGAGGCTCGCGGTGTCGCCGCCGGCCTGCTTACCCTGTTCGTGCAGCACACCTCGGCCTCGCTCACCATTCAGGAAAACGCCGACCCGGACGTGATGCACGATCTCAACCAGTTCTTCAACCGGCTGGTGGCCGAGGACAGCCGGCTCTACCGTCATACCGTCGAGGGGCCGGACGACATGCCCGCCCACATCCGCGCAGCGCTCACACAGGTGCAACTTTCCATTCCCGTGGAGCGCGGCCACATGGCGCTCGGCGCCTGGCAGGGCATCTACCTGTTCGAGCATCGCGCCGCGCCGCACCGCCGCAGCGTCAAACTGCACTTGATCGGCGATTGACGCACAGTGGCGTATGCTTCTAACGTAGCTGAAGAAGTAAGTTACAGGTCCGGCACAGGCGGCGTCAGGGGCGGAGCAAGCCCGCGTGTCTGGTGGTGCGGCCATCCATCCGGCGAATCCGCTTGGCGCGTTGCGCCACATGGCGCGTGAAGTGGATGCCCTGCGCGGCTTGCACGAACCAACCCGCTGATCCAGATTCAGTCTCACGAACCGCCGGAACAACAAGGTAAACTCCGGTTGCTCCATCGGCATCCGCTCGCTGCGGATCGAGTGAAGCACCCGCAGCAGCAGGGCCCACGGCAGTTTCTCCGGATGAACCAAACGCCGCCCCAGTTTGGAGTACCAGCGGACGAAACGGCCGATCGACTGCCGCAAGACCTGGCTGGCCATGAACCGAATGAGCTGTAACGGGCGATCCGCATTCATCCTGAATTCCGAAATTAACTTCGGCGAAGTCGCATTTCCAAAGCGGAGCACCATGAAACAACAGCCGCTTGTATCAGGGCACGGCTCAAGCCGTGCCCTGATACAAGGCGTTTGACTTCGGAATTCAGGTTTATACGAGCCTCCAATGACCAGTAGCTGTACAACGTGCTCTGGTTGAGGTCCCGCCTGCGCGCCGGACAAAGACGCTGCCAAATGTTTTGCGGATACGGTGCAGACTGACTTCTTCAGCAAGGTCGCTGGTTTACCCGTACCGCGCGGCGTTGCGCGCGGCCAAAAGCCATCGCCATCGCCCGTTCGCCCTACTCGCGCCCCAGCGCTCTCTTGCGCGCTTCCACCCAAACCGGAAACACTTCCGGGTTTTCCAGCCACACCAGCATCCACTGCGTCATCTCTTCTTTCAGTGCCCGTTTTTCGGCGCTGCTGCGTGCGTTGCCCGCGGTGAACTTCGCGCGATCCTTGGCGGCGATCACCTGCCGGCGCGTATAGCGTGCGCGCTCGCGGTCCCCCGCAATCCCGGCGGCGAGGTACACGTCCAACATCTCGCGCAAGGAGCTTTCCAACTCCTCGAAGGTGTGCTGACGGATGCCGGCCCACGGCTGGTCGAAAGGAATCCCGGTCGCCTGCAGCAGGTCGCGCAGGTAGCTATCGGAGACCGGCGCCAACTCCGTGCGCGCCTCCAGCCAAACCTCTCCCGTAATCCGCGCGGGCTGCCGCAGCGCCAGGTACTCGCCCAGCCGCCGCTTGGTGGAAGGCCGTGCCGTGGCGCACGCAGTCTTGCGTTGAGGGTCGAGAGTCGTCTCGACCTTTCTTCGCGTCGGCGAGTCGATAGACGTCGGGCTACTTTTTCTTGCCACGGCGGTACACCGCAACGGCGGCCTGGTGGGCTGCCATGTTGCTCGAAAACTGGTGCGCGCCCGAGCCATCCGGCCGCAGCACGAAGTAGAGCGCATCGGTATCGACCGGCGCCAGCACGGCGCGCATCGCATCCAATCCGGGATTGGCGATCGGCCCGGGCGGCAAGCCGGCGTTCCGGTAGGTGTTGTACGGGTTGCCGCTATCGAGATCCGAGCGGTGAATTGTGCCTCGGTAGCGTTGCTCCACCAGCGCGGCGTAAATGGTGGACGGGTCGCAATCGAGCGCCATGCCCAGCCGCAATCGGTTGACGAACACGGCGGCCACCCGCGGCCGCTCCTCGGGCAGCTTACTCTCTTTTTCGACCAGCGACGCCAGGGTTACCGTGCGATGCACGAGCGCCTCGGTTCCCAGACTGCTCCAGGCCCTGCGGAAGCGCGCTGTCATCAGGTGGCACAGCTCGCCGGCATGGGTGTGGCGTCCCACGCGGTAGGTGCTTGGAAACAGGTAGCCCTCGAGCGAGGGCGCATCCGGGTCGAGCGCACGAATGAGGGACGGGTCGCGGGCCGCTTCGAGGAATTCGGGCACGGTGCAAAGTCCCAGGTTCGCCGCCGCAGCCGCGATGTCGAACATGTTCTTGCCTTCCGGGACCACCAGCGTGTAATAGAATGCGTCGCCGCGTGCGATGCGTCCGAAAACCTCGAGCGGAGACGCCTCCCGCGTGAACCGGTATTCGCCGGCGGCCAGCACGCGAATGGGCAAGAGCGCACGTATTAATAGAAAATCCCACTGGCTGCGGATCACGCCGGCCTGGGCCAGCGACGAAGCCATCGCGACCGAGCTGGCGCCGCGTGGAAAGTCGACGAAGGTTTCCGCGCCGAAGCCTTTGTAGGGTTGCGTGATCCGCCAAGCGCACCAGCCGGCGGCGGCCCCAAGAGCCAGCATCACGATGGCGAGACGGCGCACGAGTTTCATAGGGAATCGAGGTAGCTCTGCAGCAGGATGACGGCGGAAAGCCGGTCGACCGCAGCGGCGCGCTTCGCAATACTGATACCGCTCGAGCGCAGCACGCGGCCGGCTTCCACGCTGGTCAGCCGCTCATCCCACAGCTTCACCGGCAGGCCCGTGCGCCGCTCCAAATCGCCCGAGAATTCGCGCACCCACGCCGATTGGCGGCCTTCGTTGCCGCCCATATTGATCGGGTTGCCCATCAGGAACAGGCCGACCTCGCGCTCGCGCGCCAGCCGCTCCAGCAGATCCAGGTCGGCGCGCTTGTTGGTGCGGTCGATGTTGGGAAGGCCTTGCGCCGTGACGCGCAACGGATCGCTGATCGCGAGGCCGATGCGCCGCTTGCCGAGATCGAGCGCCAAAATGCGGGAGATAGAACCGGTCAATTCTATTACATTATAGACGCGCGCGTGCTACATTCGAGACAAAAGGTCGGTTTCGCACCGTGGCGTTGATCACTCAGTCCGGCACCGCCGCCAGCGCGGCCAAAGCCGCGCACGACGCCCGCCAGCTTGCCACGCCCATTGTGGCCATCGGCGTCGTCATCGCGGTGCTCTACTACGGCCGCGTGTTCTTTATCACCTCGATCGTCGCCGTTGTCATCGCATTCATTTTGGAGCCCTTTGTATCCCTCCTCACGCGCATTCGTTTTCCGCGTCCGCTGGCCAGTTTTGTCGTGTGTACCGTGGCGCTGCTGGCTCTCTATGTGATAGGCGCAGGCGCTTACGCGCAAGTTGCCGTGCTGATGGGCGACCTGCCGCGCTATGGCGAGCGCATCGGCCAGATCGTCGAAGGCGTACAGCAAAGAGTGGATGATACCGAGCAGCAGACGTTGCGCCTACTGGCTCCCAATAAAGCTATCCCGCCGCCCCCGCAGCCACCACGCGCGGGCAAGCGCTCCCGGACGCAGCCCGCCACCGCCCAGCCCGCCGTGATCCCCGAAGTGCGCATTCACGAAGAGCGAACGCCGGTGGCCGATTTTGTTTCCGCCAAACTGGGCTCCGTTTACCAGATCCTGCTGACCGTTTCCTTCGTGCCCTTTCTGGTCTACTTTATGCTGAGTTGGCATGACCACCTCAACCGCAGCTTCCTCCAGTTCTTTCACGGCGAAGATCGCCTGGTAGCCGCGCGCAGCCTGCAAGGCGTGGCCGAAATGGTGCGCGCCTTCGTGGTAGGCAATTTCGTGCTGGGCTTCGTGCTGGCCGTGTCGAGTTCGCTGATCTTCTGGGCCATGCGGCTGCCCTACCCCATGCTGGTGGGGCCGCTGAGCGGACTTCTCAGCCTGGTGCCCTATGTCGGCCTGCCGCTCGCCATGGCGCCGCCGTTGTTTTCGGCCTTGGCGATCAACCGCGTCCCCATCTACGCCGGCGTGATCGGCGTGGTGGCCGCGCTGCACCTGGTGGCGCTCAACCTGCTCTACCCGAAGGTGGTGGGCTCGCGCGTTCATCTCAACCCGCTGGTGGTGACGTTTTCGCTGATGCTCTGGGGCTTTTTGTGGGACGCACCGGGCCTCCTGTTGGCAATTCCGATCACCGCCGCGGTCAAAGCCGTGTGCGATAACATCACAGGCCTGCGCCCCGTCGGCAAGTTCCTGGGCGACTAGTTCCATGACCGCCAGCCCCGATCAAGCCGTTCGCTGGAAGTGGTGGGGCCGGTTTCAACCTGCCAACGCCCGCTTGCGGGCGCGTTTTTTCGCGTCTTCCCATGCTCGCGCCTCCAAACGGGCCCGCAACCAAGAGAAGCGGCCATTTCTCAAAGAGGCCAATTCAAAGGTTGAAGAAAGGTTCTGCGTGATCCCCATGTACTCCCGTTTCCTGCTCGCTTCGCTGTTCGCTCCGCTGTTGGCTCTCGCTGCCGATCCTGTCGCGCCCAGCTCCGGTCTCGACCCGAGTTCGATCGACCAATCGGTGAATCCCTGTGTCGACTTTTATCAATATGCCTGCGGCAAGTGGATCGCGCAGCACCATCTTCCGCCCGACCGCTCGCGCTTCGCGCGCTTCACCGAGCTGAGCGAGCGAAACGAGAATGTGTTGCTCGACATTCTGGAGGGTGCCGCGCTGATGAAGGTAGTCGCCGGCAGCCCACAGCAGAAGCTCGGCGATGAGTTCAATAGTTGCATGAACACGGCGGCGATCAATCAGCAGGGCATTGCGCCGATAAAGCCCGAGTTGGACCGGATCGCCGCGATCGCGACCCACCGCGATATCTTCGACGAAACAGTGCGCCTGCACCTCATCGGAGTTCCTGCGTTCTTCATATTCGACTCACAGCCCGACTTCAAGAACTCCAGCCGCACCGTCGCCAACATTCAGCAGGGCGGCCTTTCGCTACCCGACCGCGATTACTATCTGAAGACCGATCCGAAGTCGGTGGAGATTCGCCAGCGCTACGTGGAGCATGTCGCGAAGATGCTGACGCTGGCGGGCGCGCCGGCCGAAGCGGCCAAATCTCACGCTCAGATGGTGCTCGACCTGGAGACTATCCTGGCGCAGAACTCGACCGACCGCGTCCGCATGCGCGACCCGCTCGAGCGGTATCACATGATGACGCGCGCCGAGTTGGCCTCGCTGGTGCCTTTCGATTGGGACGGCTATTTCAAAGCCATGCGCGCGCCGGACTTCGAATCGCTCAATGTGAGCAATCCCGACTTCCTGCGCGGCATCTCGGCCGGCATCGTCGATCGGCCGATCGAAGCGTTCCGCGCTTATCTCGCCTTCCATTTCCTGCACCGCTACGCCGGCCTGCTTTCCTCTCCGTTCGAAGACGAGGACTTCGATTTCTGGGAGCGGTACCTGACCGGTGCCCGCGAGCCGCGCCCGCGCCAGTTCCGCTGCGTGCAAATTATCGACCGTGGCCTGGGCGATCTGCTGGGGCAGGAATACATCGCCCACGCTTTCGGCCCCGATGCCAAACGCCAAATCACCGACCTCGTCGACCAACTCGAGAAGGCCATGGGCCAGGACATCCAAACCTTGCCCTGGATGACGGAAGATACCAGGAAGGCCGCGCTCGCCAAACTCGCCGCCATCACCAACAACGTAGGCTACCCGAAGAGGTGGCGCGATTACAGCGCGGTGAAGATCGTGCCTGGCGACTTCCTGGGCAACGGCATGCGCATGGCCGAGGCCGCCGTCCAGCGGGAGCTCGACAAGATCGCCAAGCCCACCGACAAGACCGATTGGCGCATGACGACTCCCACCGTGAATGCCTTCTACTCTTCCTCGCTCAACAGCATCAATTTTCCGGCCGGCATCCTGCAACCGCCGTTCTTCGATCCGCACCGCGACATGGCTTTGAACTATGGCGCCATCGGCGCCGTAATCGGCCACGAAATGACGCACGGCTTCGACGACCAGGGCCGCAAATACGATGGTGACGGCAATCTGCGCGATTGGTGGACGCCGACCGATGGCGCAGCCTTCGAGAAACGCGCCGCCTGCATCGCCGATCAATACTCCGCCTTCACCGCCGTGGACGACGTGAAGGTGAACGGCAAGCTGACCCTCGGCGAGAACACCGCCGATAATGGCGGTGCCCGCGTCGCTTACATGGCCATGGAGAATGCGCTAAACGGCCAAGGTGCCGCCATCGGCGGATACACGCCCGAGCAGCGCTTCTTCCTCGGGTTTGCCCAGGTCTGGTGCCAGAGCCAGTCGCCGCAGGCCGCTCGCCAACAGGCGCTTACCGATCCGCACGCCCCCGGCCGTTTCCGTGCCATCGGCACTATCGAGAACATGCCGGAATTCCAGCAAGCCTTCTCCTGCAAAGCTGCCCAGCCCATGGTCAGCCCCAACGCCTGCCGTGTCTGGTAACCGCTACCGCTCCGCTGCACCTACCCATCCTCGCTGCGCGAGCCTTCCATCGCCTCCAGCAGCCGCGCATACCCGGCGCGGCTGACCGGCAGACGGGTGCCGTCGGTCAGAATCGCCAGCCGACTCTCCTTGCCGTATGGTTCAATGCGGGCCACGCGTTCCAGGCTGACGATCGCCGAACGGTGGATGCGCACGAAGCGCCGGCCGTCGAGCTGCCCCTCGATTTCCGCGATCGGCTGCTGTTTCAGGTAGCTCTTGCCCCCGCTGTGCAGGGCGATGTAATCGTCCTGCGCTTCCACGTAGTCGAGTTTGTCGAGCGGGATCACGTGTACCCGCGCACCGTCACGCACCACAATGCGATCCACCCGCTGCTCCGGCGGCCGCGCCACCGGCGGGGCGTGTTCACCCAACCGCGCTCGCGCCCTCTCCAGCGCCCGCTCGAAACGCTCCGCGCTGAACGGCTTTAGCAGGTAGTCCACCGCGTGCGCGTCGAATGCTCGCATGGCGTATTCGTCGTAGGCCGTCACGAACACTACCGCCGGACCGGCGTCAATCAGTTCCAGCACCTCGAATCCGTCCAACTTGGGCATCTGGATGTCCAGGAAGACCAAATCGGGCGCTGTTTCCCCAATCGCCTTGACGGCTTCGAAGCCGTTAGCGCATTCGGCGACGATTTCGATTTCCGGATGCGCCCGCAGCATTTCGCGCAGGTACCCGCGCGCTAGAGCCTCGTCATCCACGATCACGGCTTTGAGCGGCGTTGCCTGCACATTACATGCAACTGTAGCAAGCCTGCCGCCGGGCGTGGCGTGGCCCCGGTGTGTGTCACCGATGGCCACCAGCGGCCCGCTTCGCTTGTAAAGCAAGGTATTGACCGTATGAAAAGGTTCCGTATGTGTGAATTACTGTTTGCAAAAAATGCCTATATACCGTATTTACATCGCATTCAGTGTATCTTGAATAGTACCAAAAATTACGGTCATCATGTCGCGGTGCAGAGAAACGGAGGGGGCCGCAATCAGTAGACCTGCGTAGACTCACTAAGAGATTCGCAGCAGCCATGGCACAAGTTGCTGGGATGCGTCCCCCAGATTTATTTGCCCTGCACGGCTAAGGATTCCGCCACGGCTGCCGATAACTCCTGTAGCCATGCATCGCAGAGAAGTCAGGCGGAGTTCGCAGACCGGGTGGGGCATGGACCGCGAGAGTGCGGGCCCGCGGGAAGACTGGACGGATCTGCTCAAGACCTGCGCGCAGCGAACCGAGGAGATGCGCGCCGAGCACCGCAGCCGGGCCGGACTGGATGAAACCGAGGAGATTGTATTCGCGCTGGCGCTGGCCGTCGAGCAGCGCGATGCTAATACGGGCAATCACTGCGAGCGCCTGAGTTTCATTAGCGTTGCGCTCGGTGTCGCCTTGGGACTGGATCGGATGAGCCTGTTGGCGCTCTATCGCGGCGGCTATCTCCACGACGTTGGAAAAGTCGGGATTCCCGATGCCATCCTTTTCAAGCCCGACAAACTGACGGCGGAAGAATGGGTGACAATGCGTAGTCACACCGTTCGCGGAGAAGGGATCTGCCGTCATCTGAAGGCTCTCAGCCCGGTGTTACCCATCATTCGTCACCATCATGAGCGGTGGGACGGCTCTGGGTACCCAGACGGTCTTCGGGGCGACCAAATCCCCCTGTTGGCGCGCATTTTGCAGATCGCCTGTTGGGGCCGGCGAAAAACGGCGCCATTTCAGCCGGAGTTGGCCAGCGCCAGCGGCAACGTCTGATCTGTGACGGCTCCATTGGCGGGGACGCGGTAGGTACTCTACACCAGACTCTACA
>Ga0181529_10000560_pt1 | contig 53295 bp, 42 predicted proteins | sample PEATcosm2014_Bin_36_FD_119763 | JGI IMG/M metagenome (GOLD analysis project Ga0181529, IMG submission 119763) | Peatland microbial communities from MTU Mesocosm Facility, Houghton, MI, USA - PEATcosm2014_Bin10_30_metaG | ecosystem: Environmental > Terrestrial > Soil > Wetlands > Peat | place...
GGAATACTGTCGTCGAATATTGCCCTTCAGTCAGCGGCAGGCGAGGTATTGTAAATTGGACTATGCCCGAGCTGGGGAGATTGACCGTTTCCGAGCTTGTAAGTTCGGTCGAACATAAGAAAAGAACCTGCCCAAACATGTCGTGGAGGGACAGACTGACCCTGCAATTGCGCAAGGGCTCGTCCCTGCTGGACCTGTAATGTAGCCGAACGGCCAGTGTTTCGCCCGATGCCGAGCAGGCTTGTTCGCCGCCGTAAAGGTCATGAATTGAAACTTCCGTGAAGCGCGCAAGTCCGATGCCTTTTCGATCCGTGCGAAGCGAAAGATCTGTGTGAATGTCTGCTGAGCTTGTCGTGACATATCTGCGAACAATTTCGGAGATCTCTCCAATGTCCGTGAGACGACCCTGGTCCAGAAGCATTCCAGCGACGCATAGATTGGATATGGCCGGCAGATTATGGCTGACAAAAAGCACAGTCCGGCCTTGCTTAGCCACCTCTCCCATCTTTCCCAGACACTTCCTTTGGAATCCGATGTCGCCGACCGCCAATACTTCGTCAACGATCAGAATCTCGGTCTGCAGATGGGCGGCGACTGCGAAGGCAAGCCGCAGATACATTCCGCTGGAGTAGTGCTTTACGGGAGTATCGATAAACTTCTCGACTTCGGCGAAGGCGACGATGGCGTCGAAGTTTTTGGCGATCTCGGCATTTTTCATGCCGAGTATGGAGCCATTGAGATAAACGTTGTCACGACCGGTGAGCTCGGGGTGGAAGCCGGTGCCGACCTCGAGGAGGGAACCGACACGGCCGCGAATTTCAATATGGCCGGTGGTGGGTTCGGTAATGCGCGACAGGATCTTGAGAAGCGTGCTCTTGCCCGCTCCGTTTCTGCCGATCACGCCGACGATATCGCCATGTTTGACGTCGAACGAAACGTCTTTAAGAGCCCAGATCGTGTCTTCGTCATGATTCGCCTGGGAGCCATCCCTTCCCATTAGGGCGCGCGCGGCGCGAAAGGGGGCTGATGCGGCGCTGGCAATGGAGTCGCGCAGGGATTTGTATGTGTAATGGCCGCCGTTTTTCTGAAGAGCGCCGATGCGATACTGCTTGCCGAGATTTTCTACGCGAATTGCGATATCGCTCATGGGGCAATACTCATGTGGCAAAACACCTTGTGGGGCTGGCGCACCTGTGCCGCAATAGAGACGGGTGCCAGGTCAGACGACGTCGGCAAAGGTCTTCTCCATGCGACGGAAGTAAAACACGCCGCCGACGAGGATCAACACGGATGCGATGGATGAAACAGCGATCATGGGGCCAGGCGCGGTGTTGGTTCCGAGCAGCGCCCAGCGGAAGCCTTCGACAACGCCGACCATGGGATTCAGGCCGTACAGGGTTCTCCAAATGCCATGAAGCATGCTTGAGGGATAGGCAATGGGGGTTGCAAACATCCAGAACTGGGTGAGGAAAGGGACGGTGTAGCGCACGTCGCGGTATTCCACATTGAGCGCGGAGAGCCACAGGCCGACACCGAGCGCGGTGACGAATGCCATGAAGAAAAAGGCGGGAAGATAGAGGCACCTGAGGGGCGGCGCCTGGCGATAAAAGGCCATCATGCCGACCAGCAGGATAAAGGATATGGCAAAATCGACCACACCGGAGAGCACGGCCGACAAGGGGATGGTGAGGCGCGGGAAGTAGACCTTGGAAATCAGGTTGGCGCTGCTGACCAGGCTGTTCGACGACTGAGTGAGCCCGTTAGAAAAGAAGGTCCAGGGTATTAAACCAGCGAGGGTGAAGAGCGGGTAGGGAATGCCGTCAGAGGGAACTTTAGCTAGTCTTCCAAAAAACAAGCTGAAGACAAGCATGGTGAAAAGCGGCTGAATGATCGCCCAGGCGGCACCGAGCGCGGTCTGCTTGTAGCGGACTTTGATCTCGCGCCAGGTGAGGAAATAGAGCAGCTCGCGGTACTCCCAAAGCTCACCGAGCTTGAGAGCGACCCAGCCGCTTGAAGGGTCGATGACGGTGAGCGGGATCAAAGACTTATCGACCTGGATGGCGACTGCTGCGTCCGTGCTGTTAGATTTCATTTAGGCGTTTAACACTCGCGTTTCTTGAAAAATTCCATCCCTGCATAAAAGATGAAACGGGGGCCGTCGAGCAGGTCGCGGCGCCAGAGTTTGCCGGGCTCCCTGATGAAGCGGTAGACCCATTCAAAGCCCGCGCGGCCCATCCACTGCGGACAGCGGGAGACGGTGCCGGCGACGAAGGCGAAGGCTGCGCCGACACCGATCGCGACCGGCACATTGAGCCGCGCCAATCGCTCGTGGATCCAGATGTCCTGTTTCGGCATGCCGAGCGCGACCCAGAGAACGTCTGGCCGGGCGGCATTGATGCGCGCAACGATTTCGGCCTCCTCGGATTGCGTAAGGGGGCGGAAGGGTGGGGAATAGGCGCCGGCAATTCTGTGGCCGGGAGATTCGCGTCCGACTTTTTCGCAGAGCGCGGCGAGCGTCTCTTCCGTGTCGCCGTAGAAGTAGCTGCTGTAGCCCTTTTGGTGAGCGCGCTTGAGGAATTCGGACATGATTTCGGTCCCCGGCGCGCGGTCAACATTGCGATGGCCATGCAGGCGGGCGAGCCAGATGGGCGCGATTCCGTCGGGCACCCAGAGCTCGGCGCTGTTGAGGATGGAATGGATGCGCGGGCTCTTGTGGGCTTCAAGCAGTCCGTGAAAGCCGGTGACGACGGCTTGGCGGCAACGCCCGTCGCGCTTCCCGATCCAGCTCTCGATGTGGTCTACCGTACAGGCGGGCGAGATGAGGTGTACGCGCGATCCGAGGATGTTGACAGACGGTTCCGCGCACGCGCCCTGCCGAGCTTCCGGAGTATTCAAGACGGGTTCCTGGCGATCCCGATCATTACTAGGATTTGTCTTCGTTCCTGTAGCCATAGTGACCGTAGCGGTAGTATCCATAGGAATAACCACCCGATGAAGTGTTCTGCCCCACCTGATTCATGACCACACCGATGATGTTGGTGCGAAGCTTTTTGAGTGTCGAGACTACGGCGGCAACTGCTTTTCGCTTAGTTTCCGCGGCCAGGCTGACAATGAGTACTCCATCGGCTGCAGTAGCAATCTGGAGACACTCGGCAAAGCCCAGCAAGGGCGGCGAATCGATAATAACCAGGTCGTATTCCTTATTGAATTCGTCCAGCAGGGAAGATAGGCGCGGGCCGATGAGATCGGCGGCGCGATGAGAGCCCGGGCCGGCCGGAAGCAAGCTCAGATTCGGCTTGCCCTCGATGGAATGAATGGCGTTCTGCCAAGCCAGGTCGCCGGTGAGCACATTGGAAAGGCCCTCTCGCGGCGTGAACCCGAATTTTGAATGCAGGCTGGGGCGGCGCAAGTCGCAATCCACTAATAATGTTCTCTTGCCACGATCGGCATTGGCGATCCCCAGGTGCGCGGCGATGGTTGTCTTGCCCTCGGAAGGTGCAGCGCTGGTGAGAGCGATTGAACGAAGACGTCCTTCGAAATCGGAGAGCAGAATGGTGTTGCGAATGGTGCGAACGGCCTCCTCAAAACTTGAGGTAGTGCCATAGTAGCCTTTGGAATTGGGGCTGGGAACGATCTTGGCGAGAGCGGCCTCCGACAGTGCTGGAATAATCGGCCTTGGCAGCTGAGCCGCGGCGCGGTCAATGGGCATGGTTCCGATAACATCGACGCCCAGGAACCGGCTGGCCTCCAATGGATCGCGGAGTGTGGTGTCGATAGAATCCAGCAGGATTGAAGCGCCGACCGCCAGGATCATCGAAACAAAAAGTGCCAGCAGGAGATTGGTGCTCATATTCGGATATATAGGATGCAATGGCGGCCGTGCTGGATCGGCAATGCTGATGTTGTTGTCCTGGAATCCCGCATTGATGTCCGCCTCCTGAATCTTCTTGACCAATTCGTCATATAGGGCTTTGTCGGCATCGGCCTCCTGTTTCAACTGCCGATACTGAAACGAGCGGGAATTGAGACTGTCCCATTCCGACTTTGTGTCGGCCACGGTCTTTCCCAACATCTGTTCGCGGCCTACAGCCTGACTATATTGTGTCTCGATTCTTGCGGCGATATTGCTGCGCGTTTCCTGGAGCTCTTTTTCGAGTTCCGCAACTTGATTTTGGGCCTTCAGGTATTCAGGATGATTGGAACCGTAAGTCAACTTGACTAACTCGAAGTGCTCGCGCGCCGCGCCCAGATTATCCATGATCTTCGCCATTGATTCCGACTGCGAGGAAACCTGGGCAGCCTCAATGGAGCCGGTCTTGATGGCCTCCAACGCTGCCTGCTTGTTCACCCGGTCGATCTGAGCGCTTGTATACTCCGAGTTCAGTTGTATGAGCCTGGATGAAAGAATGTTGGATTTATCTTCCGGATCGACAACATCGAGGTCCCTTTCAAACTGCCCAAGGGCCAGATTGGACCGCTCCATCTTTGCCCTCAATTCATCGAGCTGCCTTTCCATAAACGAAGACAATGAGGCTGAAGAACGAATGCGAATATTGTAAGCGTGGGCCAGAAATGAGTTCGCAACCGCATTTGCAACGTCCGCGGCGCGGTGCGGGTCAGTCGATCGATAGCCGATAAGCAAGAGATTGGTGCCCGTGGGGCGGCTGACCGAAAGCGGGCCCAGCGAAATGGGCGCCTCCGCCGCTTGCTGCGCGGCAACAGAGTCTGGCTGATTTGACTGTCCCTTCGCGTTCAGCAGATGGAACTGCTCCGCAACTGGGCGAATTACAGCGTCTGACTTAATCAGCCTGATCTGGGTGGCCAGGAAGGTGTCAGGGTCATCGATATATGCGTTTGAAGAATCCTGGCCTACAACTCCCGACGGAGCCTGGAAGTTTACGTTTATCGTGGCGATCGATTCGTAGATGGGCTGCAGGCGGGCTGTAACGATGGCGGTCACAAGCACGCAGGTTGCAACGAATGCCAAAATTTTCCAGAGTTGGCGGCGCAGAATCCAAAGATAGTGCGACAGGGGAACCGATGGCGCCTCGGCTTCAAGCTCCTGGGGCGGTGCCATCGGCGCGTAATAGGCGACCGGCGCCGCATCGTTGGAGGAACTGGGGGGAAATATCTCGGGCAGTTTTGCTTGTTCAGGCATAAAACCTCTTCAAATCATTAACGTGTCAAATAGAGCACAATGCCGGCGATCGAATTAATGGGTCAAATAGAGCACAATGCCGGCCACGCCAAAGCCAATCCCGATGGCCAGTTGAAAGGCCTTTGAAGTGATCTTTTGCCCCTCGGAATTCGCAACATAAAGCAGGTCATCGGCGTACAGCGGGACATCCGGGGATCTGAGGGTCATTATTTTCTTTATTTCAATGGGGATCTGGTCCCTGCGACCCCCGGCCTCCAAGCGGTAGATGTAGGCCGTATGGAAGGTGTAGCTGTCCAGACCGCCCGAGAGCATGACCGCCTTGAGGACGGTGCTTTCGGGTCCATCCGTGATCTGGAGCGGCCCTGGATGCTTGACATTGCCCACAACGTAGATGCGGCCCGCGGGAAGAACGCGAACGTACTCTCCACCTTCCAGCGTGAGATCGGATGCCGGGTTTGAAACTTCCATGACGGAATTCACTTGAACGCGCTCAACCAGGGGCACCGATGGGCCCCCAGCGAGCGATGGCGGATGGCTGACCTCGATGACTGAGCCCGCATTCTCGCTAAGCCCTCCCGCCTTGACAATTGCTTCCAGCAGCGTCACCGAACCGGGAGCCTGAAACGATGTCGGATTTCTGACAGCGCCGAAAACGGTGATTGGCTGGCTGTGGTGCTCGATAACTGTCACCGACACGATGGGGTCGACCATCATGTGCTCATCGACCAAGGCCGCCGCGATGGCGCTTTCAAGCCCGTCCGGAGTGAGCCCCGCGGCCCGGATGTGCTGGCGCACCATCGGTAGGCGGATATCGCCCTCGGAATTCACGCGCACGTTGCCTGTCAACTGCGGTGCGTCATAAACCGAAATGCCGACCACATCGTCACTCCTGAATCTCTCGGAAGACGAAGCGGGAATATTGCTAGTGGGGGTTGCGCCACTTACCTGGCTTGGATCCGCCTGCGATTGCGCCTTAACCGAACTGCCAACAGAAACTGCCAGAAGAATTATGGCTAAACATCTCATTAACGGCTCCCGGATACAAGTGTGCGGCATTCGATCGTGGCTGCTGTATCCTGCTGCTCGATCGCGCCGGGGTTTTCGGGTCTTATTCATTGTTATTCATTGGTTGACATTGGGCTTTAGCGCTGTAATTACTGCCGCAAGCTGCTCGATTTTTCGATCGAGGTTTCTCATATGAGTACGGAATTCGCCCACGTGAATACCCACGACATCCTCATGTCTTTCGCCATTAAGAAACACGCGCATTGCATCGCGAGTGAAGTCCGATACGCTGCGGGCGCCGGAAGCTGAGCAGAGACGTCGGAGCGCCGAATACTCCTCCTCGGAGAGCCGGACGCTAATCATGCGTGAACGTGGATTCAGAATTGTCATATCGGATCCAGATACAGCTGAGTTAGAGGGTTACGATCGTCACTCGCAAACTCGGGGCGACTGCGCGCTCCGCGGGCTGACGACTTGGTTTGGCTCTTAGTGGATATTGGTGGATCAGGATGCGGGGAATGTTTCAGGGCAGGCTTCGCCCCCGTGGGTCCCATCTTCATGGCCAAACTCGAAGCAATCAAATCACGCCCGTGAATCCGGTCTGATCGGATCGCCACATTCAAGGCCGTCTGAATGCGAAGACGGAAGCCTGTTTTGCCAGTCTCAAGGAGAAACTAGAATAAGAGACAAAGTAACACGCACACCTAAAACATACAAGAGAAATGTGAGACAGAAGTTTGACACATGTAAATGCAAATCTTCCGATCTAAGTGTACTATTTTAAGTCACTTCTTTCCCTCATAGACCTCCGGGGGCGCGGTAATTCGTGTGACGAATGTGAAATTATGTATGACGTTTCGCTCCAGGGAGATCCTCTTAGGAGTTTTGCTCCAAATTGGGTCCGCGACCAAGGCAGGCAAATTGAAAAGTTGAATCAAAGAGGCAAATTGAGCGGAGAAGGCCCTCGACGATCAGATCGAAGTGGGAATCAATTCTGAACCATCGATGCGAAACTGTCCAACAAACTGTGCTTCAAGGCCAAGTTTAGGCCCAGGATTAGGGACTTACCGCGGCTTTACCACCACCACCACCACGCGCAAGCGCAATTGCGGCCGCGGCGGCGCCGCCTATAAGAAGTCCGGCAATCAGCAACTTGGTCCTCTTCGACATCTGGGTGCCGCCATTGATGTCAATCGACTTTACACAAATTGTCCCGGTGCTTCCCGGCTGTCCGGAGCCTCCCTGAATGGTGCCGGAGACCACCACTTTATCGCCCACAAACCCATGTGGATCTTTGCATGTGATTACATACTTCACGTTCTCGTCGGTGGTGAGATAATACGTGCCATTTTCAAGCGTGACCAAGCCCACACCATAGAACTCGGTAGGGCTTGCCCCCTGCTGCATGGCAAACGAAACCACGCGTCCGGGGCGGACATTGGCCAACATGACACCATTCTCGCTGGTGACACCGAAACTGCCACTCAATGAGGCGACCTCTACCGTGTTTCCCGAAACTATAGAGACGACACCGCGTGAATTGAGCCCATTGGGGATGACGCGAATGCCGTTGGCTTGCAGTTCAAATGTACTGGGCGCGGCCAATTCGCTTTTTCCCTGCTGCAGGACCAGATGGTCTTTATATAGAATGCCGCGGGAACTTGAGGACAGAGTGATCTCAGCGCCCTTGTTCAGGCGCAGATCCGCCGTAGCCTGCCCGGTCTCCACCACCGACCCGTCGAACAGCGTGGCGTTACTGTTGACCACGTAGCTGTCCACGCGGATGACACCACGAGCGCTGGCCGTGCCTATTGAGACGGTCCCGGCTGCTGCATAGGACAGCAGGCACATCAGTACTGCCGCAACTTGAAGCTTCTTGAACATGAATCGCCCTCGCGGCTCGAGGTGCCGACACACCTCAGCGGTACCTGCACTCTCTTATACGCTAAAACATTGCTGACTACAAGACGCTTGTCGATTGAAATCAAGTCGGTTACGCATTACCGATGTAATACACCGGACTGCAAGAGCGCCCTCTGCGGCACTTGCCCGGAGCTGGTCGATTTCCCAAGGCGTCATATCAATATAGATACCTGTCCTGGGTGGGTACCTGTCCTGGCAGGATTCTGCAATAAGTTCAAAAAAACGGCTCGAAGCTGCCAAGTGCACGATTTGGTTTGACGACAACGCCTCAGGTGCTATGCTGGCCCGGTGGTTACGATGCTTCCTCTCCAACGCCTGGTTGTCTCCGCGCTGCGGATTTCCATCGTGGGAGCCTGCTGCTACGGAATCTGGAGTTCGTTGACGCTGGCGCGCGCCGGCTACCTCTTCAAACAGGATACAGAGCAATCGGTGCGCGCCGCGGTTGGTTTGGTGCCCGATGGATGGGAGTATTGCATGCGTCTGTCCGAGCTTGACCAGGCGCACGCGCGGGAGCTGTTGAGCGAGTCGCTGCGGCTCAATCGCTATAATTCCCAGGCGGACATTGAATTGGGCCTGCAATATGAGGCTGACGGAGACTTCCCCGACGCAGAGAAGCTACTGCTCGAAGCCTACGATGTGGACCACACCTACACGCCCCGCTGGAGCCTTGCCAATTATTATTTACGCCGCGATAACATGCCGGAATTCTGGGCATGGGCGCGAAGCGCCGCGGCCATGCCAAACGAAGACATCGGCTCGCTTTTTGAGCTGTGCTGGCGGGTAACGTCGAATCCAGACGCGATTAACCGCGCAATCCTCAATGAGAAGCCCGAAATGATCCGCCAGTACATCGGCTTTTTGTTAGGCAAGAATCAGCCGGCTGCCGTTGCGGCCGTAGCGGCGCAACTGGTTCGCTGGGGCGACCCGGCAACCGATCGCCCACTTCTTCTGGATATTGTCGATAACCAGGTTGACCTTAATGAGGGGGCCGCGGCGGCCAGGTTGTGGCATCTGCTGGTTGAACGGCATTGGGTCAATGCGGATTCGACTGTACCCAACAACGCCGGCTTTCGGCGCGAGCCGCTTCCGGTCAGTTTCGATTGGTTGCTTCAGGATTATCAGGGCCTCCACTCATGGCCTGGGGCTTCTGGCCTGGAATCCGAATTCGGCGGCACTCAGCCGGAGGATTGCATTATTGCCCAACAGGCTGTGGTTTTGAGGCCGGGCAACTACGCAATGTCTTACTCCTACCACACATCCGACATCTCTCCGGCATCGGGAATCCACTGGCAGATTGTCGATGCAAAAACGGGCACTGTCCTGGCGGAATCACCCGATCTTTCCAGTGACGCCCTTTTGTCTTCGGGATTCGGCTTCTCCGTGTCAACTGCCGCTCCGCTGCTTCAGCTACGTCTGGTATATCGGCGTGCGCTCGGAACAGCTCGCATCTCAGGTATGCTCGATGTAGTGTCTACTCAAATTCAGGCGATTCCCAAGACATGATTTGTCCAGATTGTGGTAGTGCCGATGTACGCGTTTCGAAGAGTTCTCGCCTGGGAGATGTTCTAAAGCGAGTGCGGGGGAGCGATGCGTTCCGATGCAGAAGCTGCCGTAGCCGTTTCTTTGGCCCGCGGTCTCCCGATTCGGGCCCGGTATGGGAGATCTTGAAACCCGGCAACAACCCATCGATCCGGCGCATGAGCACTCGAGCAAAAAGACGCCTTGTGCGCCGGCTGATTGCAGGAGCGATCTTCACTTTAGCGTTTATCCTGTTTTGGTTTTTTCTGCGCTATTTGGTTGGAGCGATAGCGCCCCCGCAAGATTTCTGAAAGGCTGAGAGTCCCCTCCGGAGTTCAGCGGCGCCCCCGAAAAATCTCCTTGGCTCCAACCGGTCCGTTCAGCGGGCCGCGACCTTGTTGTCCTCTGAGTTAGATATGTTTCTGTACCGGTATGCGGGCTGAAATGACAGGCCTGGCTCTCTGCTGCCGTGACTCGTCCGGCATTCGCGACATATAGAGCAGCGCAAGCAGCACAAACATCCAGCCTGGAACCCCCGGATGGAAGAACGGGAAATCGACGCACGCGTGCAGCATCGCCGCCATCAGTCCCAGCCCCCAGGGGTTCCTGATGACTGCGGGTAAAACGGCGGCAAAAGGAATCAGAACCAGCAACAAGAAAGGAATTCCACCGTCGGCGGCAAACTCCGCCCAGTCGTTATGAGCATGATTGACGTAAAGGTAGAGCGATGGGTCAATGATCGCGTATCGTGGGTAGACCAGAGGAAAGGTTCCCAGGCCGTAGCCAGTAAGCGGACGATTCTTCGCCATGTCCGCCGCAGCCTGAAGGAACTCCTGGCGCGTCACGTACGGGGCTTTCTCCTGCAAGCGCAGCCAAACCCGCTCCCATCCAACAGCAATAGTGAATGTTGCCGCCAGCACGGGAACGATCAGCAGCATTGCCGTCGTGGGGCGGGAGGGCAGGCCGGTTTCCGGGTCCCGCAGCTTTACCAGCCCTATCGCCAGCATGGCCAGCAGTTCCGCAGTGCAGAGAACCGCCCCTGCGCGCGATGCCGAGCCGATCACCGAGCCAAAAAGGATGCCGCCGGAGATCACGTACCACCACGAACGCCAGCCTTCGCGCAGCGCCCGCCAGAGAGCGATGGGCAGAGCCAACTCCACGAATTGCGAGTAACCGTTACGGGAAACGAAGGTCGCGTAGACGTTCGGATACCCGGACGGGAAGACCCACAGCACCTGGCCCCCTGAAGTGAAAAGTTCGGTTAGGCAAAGCACCGCTATTGCGGTTGCGAAGATCAGAAATGCGCTCAGGATATTCCGGCGCGCGGCCCGGGTTCGAGCAGCCGTCTGGGTGAGAAAGAAGACTCCAGCCAGAGCCCCCCAGCTCAGAACAGCCTTGCGCGTCTCCACGCTGGAAGCCGTGGTGTGCGCCACCAGCTGGACGACGCCCCAAAAGGGAATGAGATAGACAAGCCAGGGCGCCAGGCCGCCGGCGAGGTGTTCCCATCCGCGGGCAATGCCGGCCAGCATGTACCCGGCCAGAAGGACAAAGATGCCGATCTCGAAGGACTGAGGCGCCCAGGCATCTTGCACAAATGCAGTCGCAGTGGAAAAGGCCAGCAACAAAAGCAGGCACGCGGCAACAACCGTCGGCGTATACCGATGGGCTTTGCCGAGCTGGTTATCAAACCCGGCATCCGCGTTAATGGGTATAACAGGCAATGCGACCATTGTAAGCCAATTCGTTCTTTCCATTGCAACTTGGCTTGGACTCGCTCCACGGCGTTCTTCCCGCCCGCACCGCCAAAACCAACTGCGAAACACTCTGCCGCGGCAACGATGCGCTGCCAGGGTTAGTGGTTTCTAATGTCTCGCCTTAAAACTTGGCAATCCTCACGCTCTGTTCTGTCGATAACTCCACCGGGCGCAAATGCCGGGTGGCTGGAGGGCGACATGAACGCAATACGGGGAACCATGCTCGGCTTGGTCGTGGCCTTGGGCACTTTGGCAACTTCGGCGCAGGACAACACGATTCCGCTGAAGCAGATTGAAAAGGATGCGCAAAACCTGCAACTGTCGGCAAGAGCCGCGGTGCCGGATAACGAAGCCGCGGTCGAGCATGCCAATGCAATGCTCTCCGGCTCGTCTTCTTCCGCGGCAGGGCTTGTCCTTCCGGCTCCCGCCCCCAGGTTTCCGCGAACTCTCAGTCCGGGCTTCTTCCTGCTTAACGGAGCGCACCTGGGCATGGCGGTCTTCGATGTGGAGATGACCCAGCACTGCCTGGCGGACCATCACTGCGTTGAAGGAAATCCCCTGATGCCTACGTCGCAAGCCGGAGCGCTGGGGGTGAGTTTGGCGCTGGTCGGCTCAGGAGCATTCATCAGTTACAAGCTAAAAAAGCAGGAAACGAAGTTGTGGATGCTTTCCCCGGTGGTCGGGATTGCGGCTCACACCATAGGTGTCGCAACCGGTTTTGCACACCGCTAGCCCGTTTTGCATTTTGCGGATTTTCATCGCCGAACCGCCTTTTCGAGGCGCGTCGGAGAATCCGCGATCGTTTTCGCCCGGAATCGGGTCTGTTGACAGATCGAATTGAGCCGGCGCAAACTGTGACTGACGGTCAATAATGGGTAACACTCTATTATGAGCATCGGTCGCAGATCAAAATTGGATGCACCGATCCGCGGCTCGCGCGGGGCGAACAAGGCCTCCATCCAACCCATCGAAATGGGACGCCGCGAGCGCCGCGCCGCCGCAACCCGCCTGCGTCTCTTCCGTTGCGCGCTTCGGCTCTTCGCCAAACACGGCTTCCAGAACGTGACCGTGGAAGACATTACCGAAGCCGCGGATGTGGGCAAGGGAACCTTCTTCAACTACTTCGAATCCAAGGACCACGTGCTCGGCGTGATGGCCGAGATTCAGCTTGGCAAGGTAAAGGACGCTGCTTCCCGCGCTCCCCTGAGCAAGCAGCCGATTTATGCGGTATTACGCAGGCTCGCGCAGCGCCTGGCCGAAGAGCCCGGACGCAGCCCCGGCCTGGCGCGAGCCTTCATCTCCTCATTCCTGACCAGCCCGAGCGTTCGAGAAATTCTGAAACGAAATATGCAGGAGGGCCGTAAAGCAATAGGGGGGCTGATTGTGGAAGGTCAACGCCGCGGAGAGATTGATCCGCGTCTGAAGCCGGCAAAAGCCGCGCTCCAATTCCTGCAGATGTGCATTGGATCTGTTCTGTTGTGGTCGTTGCATGAAAAGCCCGCGCTCGGAGCATGGATCGATGACAGCTTTCAACACTTCTGGAGATCGATCGCCATCTCCCGCAAAAAGAAGGCATCATGAAACCGGATTTTCTTAAGATCGCACTTCTCCTACTCGCAGGCATCGTGGCAAGTCCGCTCGCAGATCGGAACTGCCAAGGCCAGCCACCTGCGCCCTACCGGCTCACCTTGCAGGATGCGATTCAAAAGGCGCTGCAGGCCAACCTCAACGTGCTGGTGGCTGGAACCCGCGTCGATGAGGCAGAAGGCGCGCGCCAGCGCAGCATGGCGGCGGCGCTTCTTCCCCGCGTCAATGCGCAGACGTATGCCAACTATCAGAACCGCGATCTACGCGCCTTCGGCATCTCTCTGCCGCCCATCCCAGGCTTCGCTGGCCTTCCCAGCGTGGTCGGGCCGTTCTCAAACTACGACTTCCGCATCTATGCGCAGCAGAATGTCATCGATCTTGAGAGCTACCGCACCTTCAAGGCCAGCGAACTTGCCGTCGACGCCGGCAAGATGGACGAGCGAGACGCGCGCGATCTGATTGTCCGCTCCATCGCGGCGCTTTATTTGAATGGCCAATCCGCCGCTGCCCGCGTGGATGCTGCTCAATCGCGCGTGAGGGATTCAACCACGCTGCTCAAACTAGCCAGCGACAAGCACGATGCGGGCACCGCGACCGGCGTGGACGTGCTGCGCGCCCAGGTACAACTCGCCAACGACAAGCAGGCCCTGCTGGTCGCGCAAAATGCGTTGAAGCAATCGCTCCTCACCCTGGCGCGTAACCTCGGCATGAGTCCGGGCACGGCGATGGAACTCGCCGATCCACTACATTATCAGGTCTTGCCGCAATCGCAACCCGACACCCTGTTACCAACTGCGCTCAAAGCGCGCTCAGACTATCTCTCGCTCTCGAGCCAACGTCAGGGCCTTCTAGAGCAGCAGCGCGCCAACCGCGCCCGCTTCTATCCAAAGCTCAGTCTGAACGGCAACATCGGAGAACTTGGCCGCAGCATCGGCAGCGTCCAAACCACGGGCCTGATTCAGGGCCAGATCGACTTTACCGTCTTCGATCGCGACCGGAGCGGCGAGGCTGAGCAGCTCGCCAGCCGCGTCAAACGTATCGACGACCAGATCGCCGATCTCGAGCGCGGCGTCGATGAGGATATCCGCGAGGCGCTCCTGAATCTCGATTCCGCTGCTGAGCAGGTCGGTGTCGCTCGGCAAGGGCAGGAGCTTGCGCAGCGCGAACTTTCGCTTGCCCAGGATCGCTTTCAGGCCGGCACGGCCAACAATGTCGAAGTTGTCACCGCGCAGGATGAACTGGCCCGCGCCGAGGAGAACTATATTGTTGCCGTCTCCAGTCACGTGGACGCGAAGTTTGCTCTCGCCCGCGCCATGGGTGACACCGAGAAGAACATTCTTCAGTTTATGAATCCGTAATCTGCCTTGTATCAAGCGGCTGCAACGAGCATTCCGCGCAAGAAGATCGACACGAGGATTGACACTATGAAACGACTCATACCGATCGCGATTCTGTTGGCCGCGGCGATTGCCGCCGCAATTTATTTCTATCCGCGTCTGACAAAGAAGCCTGCGCCGGCGAACCAGCTCACGCTCTCCGGCAACATTGAAGCGCACGAAAGCCTGATCAGCTTCAAGGTGCAGGGCCGCATTGTCGATCTGCCTGTTGAAGAGGGCCAGCAGGTGGAGCAGGGCGCTCTGCTGGCGCGGCTTGAAGACGCCGACTTCAAGCAGAAGGTGCGGATCGATGAGACCGGGGTTGCCGTGCGTGAATCCGATCTGGTCCTGACCCTGGCCGGCACCCGCGAACAGGAAGTGAAGGCCTCGCACCAGGCGGTTCTCGATGTCCAGGCCGACCTTGCGCAAAAAAAGGCCGACAACGATCGCGCGGTCGAGCTCTTCAGCAAAGACGAAATCTCCGCGCAGGACCGCGACTTGGCGGAAACCGCCCTCAAGCGCTCGGCTGCAAACTTCGCGGCCGCGCAGCAGCGCTACAACGAGGCCGTGGAAGGCAGCCGCAAGGAAGACATCGCCATTGCGCGCGCCAATCTTGCCCAAGCCAACGCCAACCTGGGCCTGTCGCGCATCGATGAGAGCTACACGACCTTGTACGCGCCCACGACCGGCGTCATTACCGTGCGTCAGGCCGAACTCGGCGAAGTTGTAGCGCCCGGCTCTCCCGTCGTCACGCTCGCCGATCTCGATCACATCTGGCTGCGCGCCTATATCGCCGAGACCGATCTGGGCAAGATTCACTGGGGCCAGGATGCGACGATCACCACCGACACCTATCCGGGAAAGCAATATCACGGACGCATCTCCTTCATCTCTCCCGACGCCGAGTTCACGCCCAAGAGCGTGCAGACCTACGCCGAGCGCGTCACGCTGGTCTACCGCATCAAGATCGACATCGACAATCCAAATCACGAGCTGAAGCCCGGCATGCCCGCCGACTCGCACATCCAGCTCGCTGCCGCTCCGGCCTCAACGCCGGCAAAGGAATGACGGATCGGATCCAATCCGCGAGCGCGCCCGCAGATGAGCCTGCAGACGAGACTGCAATCAGGGCTCAAGGGCTCACCAAGAGCTTTCCCGGCGTCCGCGCCGTCGATGCGCTCAGCATCGATGTGCGTGCCGGCGAGATCTTCGGCCTCGTCGGACCAGACGGGGCAGGGAAGACAACGACTCTGCGCATGTTGGCCGGCATCATGCCTCCCGACGCGGGCCAGGCGACGGTCGCCGGCTACAACGTAATCCGCGATCCGGAAGGCGCCAAGCACGCGCTCAGCTACATGCCGCAGCGCTTCGGCCTCTATGAAGATCTCACCGTCGACGAAAACATTCGCTTCTACGCAGACCTCTTCGGCGTGCGCAAGGCCGAACGCAGCGCGCGCTCCGCGCAGTTGCTTGAAGCCGCCGGCATGAGCGAGTTTCGCGCCCGCATGGCCGGCAAACTCTCCGGCGGCATGAAGCAGAAACTCGGCTTGGTCTGCGCGCTGATTCATCGCCCCAAAGTGATCTTGCTCGACGAGCCCACCACTGGAGTCGATCCCGTTTCGCGCCGCGACTTCTGGCGCATTCTCTACGAGCTCATCGCCGAAGGCGTAGCCATTCTCACATCGACCGCTTATCTCGACGAGGCCGAGCGCTGCCATCGCGTGGCCCTCATGCACCAGGGCAAGCTCCTGTTCTGCGACACGCCGGCGAACCTCAAATCCCGCATGACGAAGGGCGTGCTCTCGGTGACCTCCGCCGAACCGCGGCCACTGCGCACGGTACTCGAGCACGCCGACGGCATCTCAAGCCTGGTGCTGACCGGCGACGGAGTTCATGTTGTAGTCGACGATGCGGCAAAGCGAATTCCAGAATTCGAAGCGCGGCTCAAGAACGCGGGCGTCGCGTACGACGCCATTCAACAGGTAGCGCCCACCATCGAAGATCTCTTTGTCGATGCGGTCGCAGGCGGAGACGAACGCCATGCCTGAGCAAGCGAGCGCAGTCGTCCCAAATTCCGTAGTTGTCGAAAACCTCGTCAAGCGGTTCGGGGATTTTGTGGCCGTCGACCGTCTCAATCTCGCCGTCAGCAAGGGCGAGGTCTTCGGATTTCTCGGCCCCAACGGCGCCGGCAAATCCACCACCATTCGCATGTTGTGCGGCCTGCTCAGGCCGACCTCCGGCAGCGCGCAGGTCGCGGGATTCGACGTCGGCCACAATCCTGAAGCCGTTCGCCAGAACATCGGCTACATGTCGCAGAAATTTTCACTCTACAACGATCTCAAGGTCATCGAAAACCTGCGCCTCTTCGCCGGTCTCTACAGCGTACCCTCCGCCAAGCTCAAAGACCGCATCGAGTGGGCGCTCGAAATGGCCAACCTCAAAGGGCAGGAAAATCTGATTACCGGAACGCTCCCCGGCGGGTGGAAACAGCGCCTGGCGCTGGGTTGCGCGGTGCTGCACCAGCCGGCCATTCTGTTTCTCGACGAGCCAACCTCCGGCGTCGATCCCATCTCGCGCCGCCAGTTCTGGGACCTGATTCAGCATATGGCCGAGGAAGGCGTTACCGTCTTCGTCACCACCCACTACATGGAAGAAGCCGAGTACTGCAATCGCCTCGCGCTCATCTTCCGCGGCAAGATGGTTGCCCTGGGCACGCCCTCCGCATTGAAGCGCGACTCCATGACCGGCGAACTGCTGCTGATCGAATGCGACCCGCTCGGCGAGGCTGTCGAGGCGCTGCAATCCGCGCCCGACATCATCGATGCCGCGGTCTTTGGCAACGCGCTTCACCTTGTTGTCGAGGACGCCGCCGCCGCCGAGCCGCGCATCCGAAAATTTCTCGAAGCCAAGGGCGTCACCGTCAGCCACATCGAGAAGATCCGTCCCACGCTCGAAGACGTTTTTGTATCGCTCACCACGACACGCGGAGCGGCAGAGGAGCGCAAACCATGAGCCTGACACGTCTGCTGGCCGTGGCCAGAAAAGAGGTGCTGCAAATCCTGCGCGACACGCGCAGCCTCGGCATCGTCGTCGTCATGCCGGTTACGCTGATGCTGCTCTTCGGCTACGGCGTGAATATCGATCTCAAAGGGCTGCCCGTCTATGTGTACGACCAGGACGGCAGCCAGCAGAGCCAAGACCTGTTGAAACACTTCCAGGCCAGCCCGTATTTTCACATCGTGCGCGCCGTGGACAACGTGCCCGCAATCGCCCACGCACTCGACGCGAGCCAGGCCAAGATGGGCCTGGTGATCCCGTGGAACTTTTCGCAACGGTTGAGCCAGGGCGGCCCGGTCGAGGTGCAGGCGCTGGTTGATGCCAGCGACGACAACACGGCCAACGTGCTCATGGGCTACGCGCAGGGGGTGGTGCAGGGCTACTCGACGGGCGTGCAGATCTCCTGGATGCGGTCGCATGGTCTATCGCTTCAGGCCGCGCCCATTAACATCGCCACGCGCACCTGGTACAACGAGGATCTCGAGAGCCGCGCGTTCATCATTCCCGGCGTGCTGGCGCTGGTGATGTCGGTCATCGGCGCGTTCCTTACTTCGCTGACCATCGCGCGCGAATGGGAGCGCGGCTCGATGGAGCAGTTGATTTCAACGCCCATCACCGCAATGGAAATCATGCTGGGCAAGCTGGCGCCTTATTTTGTTCTTGGGATGATTGACGTAGCCGTGTGCGCGGTGCTGGCCATCGCCTGGTTTCACGTGCCATTTCGCGGCTCTTATCTCACGTTGACGGTCAGTTCTGCTTTATTTCTGGTGGTGGTGCTCTTGCTTGGCTTTTTCATCTCCGTTGCGGCCAAAAACCAGTTGGCCGCGAGCCAGGCCGCGCTCATCATCACCTTTCTTCCCGCGTTTTTGTTATCGGGATTTCTGTTTTCGATCGACCAGATGCCCATCGTCTTGCAGTGGATCACGTACATCTTCCCAGCGCGCTACTACGTGGCGCTGCTCAAGAAGATCTTTCTCAAGGGAACGCCGGCCGCAATGCTTGGCGTTGACTTGTTGCCGCTGGCGGGCTTTACCGTGGTGCTTGCGCTGGTGGCCACGCGCAGCTTCCACAAGAGACTCGAATAGAAAGGGAACCGATGTTCGGACGGCTGAAGCAGATGTTGATCAAGGAACTCATCCAGGTGGTGCGCGACAAGCGCACGCGCTTCATCCTGATTGGGCCTCCGATTATACAAATGCTGGTCTTCGGCTACGCAGCCAACTTCGAGATCCACAACGTGTCCACCGTGGTAGTTGACATGGATCACAGCCAGGAGAGCCGGGAGCTTATTTCCCGCTTCACGTCGAGCCCTTACTTTAACGTACAGGAGCAACTGAGCGACGCGAGCCGGGCGCATGAACTCATTGACCAGGGCAAGACCACGCTGGCTCTCGAAATCGATGCCGGCTTTGCGCAAAAGCTGCGCAATGGCGAGACAGCGCCGCTGCAGGTGATTGTGGACGCCACCAACTCCAACACCGCGCTGATTGCATCCTCTTACGTTTCGCAAATTGCGCTCGGCTTTGCCCAGCAGGCACAGCAGGAACAGATCGAGCGCATTGCGCCGCAAGTCATCGAGCAGGTTCCCTCGGTTCAGCTTGAGCAGCGGCCGTGGTACAACCCGGACCTGCGCAGCCGCTGGTTTTTCGTTCCCGGCGTCATCGGCAGCCTGACTACCGTGCTGGTGATCACGCTAACTTCGTTTGCCGTGGTGCGCGAGCGCGAGATTGGCACGCTCGAACAGATTATGGTTACGCCCATCCGTCCGGTCGAGTTTATCCTCGGCAAGACGCTGCCGTTCTTTCTCATCGGCCTTTTCGACGCCTTGCTCATTGGCGCCGTTGGTACGTTCTGGTTCCAGATTCCGTTTCGCGGGCACTTCGTTGTGCTGCTGACCGGCGCAGTCTTGTTTTTGATCTGCATGCTGGGCATGGCGCTGCTTATTTCGACAGTGTCGTCCACGCAACAACAGGCGATGGTGACAGCGTTCTTCGTCATCATGCCCACCATCACCTTTTCGGGTTTTGGATTTCCAATCAGCGCCATGCCGCACTGGATGCAACTGGCCAGCTACGCAATTCCGCTGCGCTATTTTCTAATCGTGCTCCGCGGCACCTATCTGAAGGGCGTCGGCTTCGACATTCTGTGGCCGCAGATGGCGGCCATGGCCGGCATCGGGCTGTTCGGCCTGACGATGGCGATTTCGCGGTTCCATAAGGCGCTCGACTAGGCCACGAACGCGCTGGGGCGAAATTTTCGACTCCGGCATTAGTTCGTGGCTTGGGGTTCCTGTTCCAAGTCGGCGTTGAGGCGAATGGTTCCTCCGGTGACGGTGAGCATCTTTCCCCAGATTGCAAAGCCTTTCTTCCAGACGGCGATCCGATGGCTGCCGGGAGCGAGCGAGACGGTGGACGGTGTGTTGCCGACAAATGCGCCGTCGATCTCAATATCCGCACCGGGCGGGATGGATTCGATGCGCAAAAATGCCTGAGCGAGAGTTGGCGGGCGCGCCGGGAAGAGGCTTTGCCGGGCTGGCGCCGGAGTCTGTTGCGGGGCGAGTGGGCTCGAGCCCGCAGCTCTTGAAGCTGCCTGTCCGTCTGCATTTGCCAACGGCGGCGCAGCGGCTCGCGCGACGGAAGAAGACGGCGCGGAATCGAAATGGCCCGCCCGGTACCCAGGGTCGAATGGCTTCGCATTCAGAGGCGGTTTGGCGAAAATGGCTTTTGGGGTAGCTGCCGCGGCTGGGGCGGGGACTTGCGCCGTAGCAGCCTTCAGATCCATGGGACGTTCGTTTTCGAAGTTGCGAGCCTGTGAGTCCCCAACCCCGCTGAGCCGGAGCACCCCCAGGACCGACAACAACAGAACCGCCGCCGTGGCGGGAACCCAAAGCTTCATTCTGCTGTCCGCATCCTGACCCAAGCGCGTCAGTGTTTGCCGGAACTGCTTCCAGAGTTTAAGCGCACTGAGCCGGTTTCCCGCAGCTTTGCCGGCGGTGGCGATGGATCTGCGCGATCGGGAAACCAATTGCAGGCTGGCCACTACTTTGGCCATCATGACGCCGTCCACCTGTTTGCTTTCCATCGTGCTGCACTGCTCCAGCGCGTTAAAGCACAGGTTGTTGATTGTCCGGGGGGTGCCTTTGCTGGCCTTCGCGATGAGCTCGAGCGCATCTTCTGTAAACAACGGATCGCCACTGTAGCCCGCTTGCCTCAAGCGAAAATCGATGTACTCTGCGGTCTCTTGAGGAGTAAGCAAATCAAGATGGCAAAAAGTGGAAACGCGCTGGCGAAGTTGTACGAGAGAGTCCTGCAACAATTTATCATTAAGCTGCGGCTGCCCCGACAGGATGATCTGCAGCAGCTTGCCCTCTGAATTTTCGAAGTTTGTAATCAGGCGCACTCTTTCGAGAACGGCATCGGAGAGGTTTTGCGCCTCGTCGATCACAACCACGCATTTGCGGCCTGCTTGAGTCTCCTTGATCAGGGCGTCGCCTAATTGGCTGTGCATCTCCGAACTGCTTTGCGCTGGAGTGACGCCGAATTCGCGCAAGATGTAGCCGACAAAGTCGCGCGGCGTGCACTCGGAATCGATATCGAAGAGAAATACACTGCGCGCGGTTGCCTGGGTGTCCTCAAGGAAACGATATAAGAGCGTTGTTTTTCCCATGCCCGGGGGTGCAATCATGGCGATGAAACCGCGATTGTTATAGAATCCGTTTTCCAGGGCTGCCAGTGCCTCCTGGTGGGTGCGGCTGGGATACATGTATCGGGGATCGGGGCTGACCCCGAACGGATCTTCCTTGAAACCGAAGTGCTGCAAGAAAGTCGCGTTACTCTCCGACCTTCGGCGGTGCATCAGGAAGCCCAAATAGGGGGCCATCTCGTCCGGCGAATGGAACGTAGTATCCATAGCTGGAGCTTTCCTCTTAGTTTCGGAATCTAGTGGGGGGGACTGTCAATATATCCCATCGATCCATGCGCCGGATGTCTCTTTTTGCACTCTAATGCCGGAGCCTGGGCTCCCTCCGCACGACCTTCACCTGGACTTAAATCTATCTCAAAAGAGGCTTGGAATGGCAAATTTTGAGGCAATTTTCGCAGGGCGCATTTTGATCTTGAGCAAAAATGAAGGGTACGGGCTTCAGCCCGTACATAAACTCAGCAAAATCAGTTGGGCTTCAGCCCCTGAGGGACGGCCTTTGTGCAGATTTGTTCTTGATTTAGGCGTGCGCGCGGTTCTGATTCAATCGAAATCACAAGCCCGCACTCAAACGGTCTCTCCCCTCAGGGGCTAAAGCCCCCCTTTTTTCGGTGTATTGGCGTACGGGCTGAAGCCCGTACCCTTCAAGCTGAAGCCCGTACCCTTCAAGCTGAAGCCCGTACCCTTCAAGCTGAAGCCCGTATTGGCGTATGGGCTGAAGCCCGTACCCTTCAAGCTGAAGCCCGTACCCTTCATCGCCTCAAATGCGATTGGCTTGCACATTGGGGATGCACCTCAACAGACCTTGGCCAATTGTTGTACCTTAAGCTTTTGGCGCATGGGTGCTGTTTCAGTAACATGGACCGGCGGGAGCGGGGATGTCATGAGGCGGATGCGGTGACAGGCTTCGGCGGACCCAGAACTGCGGAAGAACGAACGGCGGAAGATCGATATCTATGATGGAATTCCACATTTCGGGGAAGGCGCGGGAACGCTACCAGTTCGCCGGGACTCTCTTCTCCTATACGGGCAACGTGGTTTTCGCCAATATGGCCGCGTGCCGCGAGTTCGCCTACCGCATGAACCAGGTGCGCGACGCCGAGACCCATCCCGAACGGGCGGTTCATGCCGGCAAGCTTTATGCCATGGGCCTTATCGACGAGGCCAGCCACGTGCTGATGGCGCGCTACCGCGAGCAGCTCGACCCCGAAGTGATGACGGCCGGCCTGGACTGGTTTGCCGCGCAGGTGGGGCCGGAAAAACTGGACGCGATGCTGCTGGCCTTTGTGGAGCAATTCCCCGGCTCAAGCGTGGTTCGCGGCGTCGAAACTCCCCGCCAATGGCTGGCAGGACAGACCGAAGGCACGTCCCACCGCGCCGCCGCCCTGGAAGAACTGCTGCTGCTGTGGACCGCCAACCGTAACCAGGCTTTCCGCCCCTTCGAGGAGCTGTTCGAAGACCGCACCTTGGCCGAAAAGACCGTTTACCGGCAGGTAACCCAGCGCATGCCGGAGTATTTTGCTACCCGGCCGCTCATCCCGCTGCCCGACGCCAAGCCGATGAACCTGCTCGACCTTCTGCGCGCGCCGGCGGTGGGCTCGCCCAACTCGCTGAGCGACCAGCTTGCCCTGATACGCAAGCTCTGGAAGCCGCTTATCGGCGACAGCCTGGAGCGGCTGCTGGGGATCGCCGCCGAAATTCTGCGCGAAGAAGAGCTGGCCATCTGGATGCAGTTCAATCCTCCCGAGGTGCAGGCTGCGGAGGGGGCGCGGCGTCACGGACACAAGAGCCCGTTTACCGATGGAAGCGCCGACGTGCCTGTCTTCGGCGATCCCGCTTTCGAATACGAGAAGTTCTCGCAGGACCAGGCGTGGATGCCGTCGGTGGTCCTGATGGCCAAGAGTACCTATGTGTGGCTGGCACAACTGAGCAAGCAGTACGGGCGGCACATCGGGCGGCTGGACGAGATTCCCGACGAAGCGCTGGCGACGCTCGCCCATCGCGGCATTAATTCGCTGTGGCTGATTGGCGTGTGGGAGCGCAGCCGCGCCTCAAAGACCATCAAGCTGCTCTGCGGCAACCGCGACGCCGTGGCCTCGGCCTATTCGCTCTTCGACTACACCATTGCCGGCGATCTGGGCGGCGAGCCGGCCTACATCGCTCTTCGCGACCGCGCCTACCACCACGGCGTGCGCCTGGCCAGCGACATGGTGCCCAACCACATGGGCATCGACTCGCCCTGGGTCATCGAGCATCCGGATTGGTTCATCTCGCGCCAGGACCCGCCTTATCCGGCCTACAGCTACAATGGGCCCGATCTTTCGCACGATGGGCGCGTCGAAATCAAAATCGAGGACCACTACTTCGATCAATCCGACGCCGCCGTGGTTTTTCGCCGGCGCGACAAGGCCAGCGGCGAGACACGCTACATCTACCACGGCAACGACGGCACCAGCTTTCCCTGGAACGACACGGCGCAGCTCGACTACCTGAATCCGGCGGTGCGCGAGCAGGTGATTCAGACCATTCTCCACGTGGCGCGGCTGTTTCCGGTGATTCGCTTCGATGCCGCGATGACCCTGGCCAAGCGGCATTTTCACCGGCTATGGTTTCCGGGGCCCGGCTCCAGCGGAGCCATCCCGTCGCGCGCCGAGTATGGCATGAGCCAGGCGGAATTCGACCGCTGTATGCCGCACGAGTTCTGGCGCGAGGTGGTCGATCGCGTCGCGGCCGAGGTGCCCGGCACGCTGCTGCTGGCCGAGGCTTTCTGGCTGATGGAGGGCTACTTCGTCCGCACGCTCGGCATGCACCGCGTGTACAACTCGGCCTTCATGGTGATGCTGCGCGACGAGGACAACGCCAAGTATCGCTCGGTCATCAAGAACACGCTGGAGTTCGATCCGGACATCATGAAGCGCTACGTCAACTTCATGAGCAATCCCGACGAGCGCACGGCGGTGGACCAGTTCGGCACCGGCGACAAGTGCTTCGGCGTAGCGGTGATGATGTCGACCTTGCCCGGCCTGCCCATGTTCGGCCACGGACAGATTGAGGGCTTCACGGAAAAGTACGGCATGGAGTACCGCTGGCCGCGCTACGACGAGTCGCCCGACCCCTGGCTTGTGGAGCGCCACGAACGCGAGATTGCGCCGCTGCTCAAGCGCCGCTGGCTGTTTGCAGAGAGCAGCAACTTTCTGCTCTACGATTTTTTCCAGGGCAACGGTACGGTCGACGAAGATGTCTTTGCCTACTCCAACCGCAACGGCAGCGAGCGGGCGCTGGTGGTCTACAACAACCACTACGGGACGTCGCGCGGCACTATCGACTACTCCGCCGCCTATGCCGACAAGGGTGCGGGTGGGTTGCGCCAGCAGCGGCTTCGCGAGGGCCTGGGCCTCAGCGGCGACTACGCCAGCGTGATTGCCTTCCGCGACTCATTGACGGGGCTTGAATATCTGCGCCGGGCCGGCGATCTATTGGACCGCGGCCTCACTCTCGACCTCCACGCCTACCAGTGTCACGTGTTTCTCGATTGGCGCGAGTTGCGCTCGACGGCGCAATACCCGTGGGACCGTCTTTGCGATTCGCTCAACGGCCGTGGCGTGCCCAATCTCGACGATGCGCTCATCGGTCTCGAGCTGCAGCCCGCGCACGACGCGCTGCGCCGGCAATTGGAGCCCGGCATCGTACGCATGTTTGCCGGCCTCGCCCAACATCTCCGCACCCGCGCCGCGGGAAAGAACTCGAAAGGCGATCGGGAACGCGACGAACTTCGCGGACGCAAAGAGATTCACGAACGCAACCAGATTTTTGGCCAGACCTGGGCGAGGTGCGAAGCCTTCCTGCGCGCGGCCCAATCCGCCTATCTCGCGCGCCTGCCGGAAGAAGATCGTCCCGGCGTCCGCGAAAGGCTCACCGATCCCGGCCTGCTGGTTCCAACCTTCCGTGAGCGTATGCTCGCGGCCTTGCGCATTCCTGCCACTGAATCGCTGTTCCCAACGCCGTGGACCGCAGCCGCCCGCCGCATGTTGCCCAGTCCCAGCCCCCAGTTCACAGCCACGGCCATGTGGGGCCCGATCCTTGCCTGGTGCGCCCTGGACCTGCTGGCCGAATCCATCGATCGAGAGAAACCGGAGCGCGTAGCTCTCGACCTCTTCGATCGGCTCCGCCTCCGCGAGCCATTCGCCCAGGCTTTTGCGGCCCTCGGATTCGAAGGCGAAGAGGCCTGGCGCGTGGCCGCGCGCATCAAAATAGTCCTGCTGATTGGCGCCGGCGTGGGAACCCCCGAAGCCCCGTCCGCAGAATCCACCTCCGAACCCGTTGCTCAAGAAGCCCCGGTGGAGAGCGAAGGCATCGAAGCGAAGGGTACGGGTGTTGAAGTGAAAAGCGCGGGCCGCGGCCCGAACATCGACGCGGAGGCCGATGTGAAGGGTACGGGCTTCAGCCCGTACATCAACCCAGCAGATTCGACTGGGGCTTTAGCCCCTGAGGGAAATTCCAGCGACGAAAAGCCAGCTCTCGCGCCTGCACTTTGGCTCGACCCGGATGTGCGCTGGCTGACAGGCGTCCACGAAGCGGAAGGCCACTTCTACCTGGTCCGCGAGCTCTATGAGGAACTGCTCTGGTGGCTGCTGATGCCGTCGCTGCTTCGCCTGGCCGGCGAGGCTGCTCCAAATCGCGCTTCGGTTGAGGAACTGAGCAAGACGGTTGCAGAAGCCCTGGCCACGGCCGAAGCCGCTCACTATCGCATCGATGCGCTGCTCGGTTCCGCGGCTTCTGAGGTTGAGGAAGCTGAAGCACCCGCAGACGAAGTGCAAACGATCGCCGAGGGAATTGCGTCCTCCAGCGAACCTGAGCCCTCGGAACCTGAGGGGACAGTCGAAACGCCGTAGCAGCGCGCGGTGAAGGTCGAAGAGGTTTATATCCACCCCTCGGGGGCTAAACAGGCTGCGGAAAAAGGCCCAATTTTGGACCGAAGTTGTGAAAAGCAAACCTCAGGGGCTAAAGCCCACGCTGATTTTGCTGGGTTTATGTACGGGCTGAAGCCCGTACCCTTCAACGCATCAGGTTTTTCCGCAGCCTTTAAAGCCCGTCGTTTTCTTATTTACCACTCGCGGCGCGACTGAAGTCGTGTCCTTTCAACGCGCGAGCAGGTCCGCACGGATCAGCGCCTCACTCGATTGTCACAACCCCCTGTGACGTAAAGCACATCCGAATGGCCGCCGACAGTATCAATGTTCCAACGGACAATCTCTGGGGAGAAGTGCGTACGGATTGCACTTGGGTTTAGAGTGCAACGTTCTCTTTCGCCAGGTATATGAAGCGTTGTCGGCGACTGCTCTTTTCCTTTATTTTCCCGCGCCTCTCCACGGAGCCGGTCCGAAGGTCACAGGGTGGGGAGGAACTATGCCAACCGCCGCCAGTCAAGCCGTCTCTGAAGTTCTCGACGCTCACGAAAAGCTGCTCATCGACCAGGTGGTCGCCAAACATCGCGACCGCCCCGGAGCCATGCTCGGCATTCTTGAGGCCGTCCAGTCCGCCAACCCGCACAAGTACCTCTCCATGGAGTCGCTGCGCTACGTCGCTGAGCAAACCGGCGTTCCCCCGGCGCGCATTTACAGCGCGGCCACTTTCTACGCGCTGTTCAATCTCGATCCGCAAGGCGACAACGTGATCTGTGTCTGCCGCGGCACGGCCTGCCACACTCGCGGCTCGCGCGACCTGCTCGCCAAGGTCTGCCTCGATTTGGGTCTCAGCGATCCTGAAGCCAGCGAAACCACCGAGGCCGACAAGGTTGCGCTGACCACGCCCGACCGCAAATTCACCGTTCGCACCGTCGCCTGTTTTGGCCAGTGCGCGCTGGCCCCGGTGGTCGAAGTCAACCACCACATCCTGAGCCACGTAAACGAGCGCACCTTGCAGCGCGAAGTGAAAGCACTTACCCAGGACCGGAACCAGGACCGGAAATAGAGGGGGAGGAAAATAATGCCGCGCATTCAGGACATCGGCTCATTCAACGCGGTTCGCGAATCCGGCCTTGCCAAGTTGATGCCGGCCGTGCCGCGCATCACGGTCGGCATGGGTACCTGCGGCCGCGGCAACGGCGCGGAGGAGCTTTTCCACGCCTTGAACGGCGCCATCCAGGGCGGAGGCCTCGACGTGCAGCTTACCGGCGTGGGCTGCTTCGGTTCCTGCTTTCAGGAGCCGCTGGTCGGCATCCGTCTTCCCGGCTGCCCGCTCGTCATGCTGCATCGCGTGCAGGCCCACGACGCAGGCCGCATTCTGGAGGGCATCTCCACAGGCGTGATGCCGCCCGATCTGATTCTCTGCAAAATCGAAGACTGGGATCACATCACCGGCTTCGTCAAATACGGACAGGGCTACCCGGAGATCGCTCCCTGGAACGCGCTTCCGTTCTTCAAGGGACAGAAGAAGATCGTTCTGCGCAACTGCGGCCTCATCAATCCCTCCGACATTGAGGAATACATTGCGGTGGGCGGCTACCAGGCGCTTTACAAGGTGCTTATCGACGGCCGCAAAGACGCGGTCATCGACCAGATCAAGTCCGCTCGCCTCCGCGGCCGCGGCGGCGCGGGCTTCCTCACCGGCAACAAGTGGGACTTTCTGGCCAAGGCCAAGGCCGACGAGAAGTACGTCATCTGCAATGCCGACGAGGGCGACCCCGGCGCTTATATGAACCGCAACGAGATTGAGGGCGACCCTCATTCGCTGTTGGAAGGCATGATCATAGGCGCCTACGTGATGGGCGCAACCGACGGCATTATCTACGTGCGCGCCGAGTATCCGCTGGCCGTGCGGCGGCTGACCCGCGCCATTGAACAGGCCCGCGAGTTTGGACTGCTGGGCGCGAACATTCTCGGCCGCGGATTCAACTTCAACATCGAGCTGGTGCAGGGCGCGGGAGCCTTTGTCTGCGGCGAAGAGACAGCCCTCATCGCCTCGCTCGAGGGCTTTGCCGGCCGTCCGCATCCACGCCCGCCGTTCCCGGCGCAGAAGGGCCTGTGGGGCAGGCCGACAAACATCAACAACGTTGAAACCTGGTGCAATATCGCGCCCATCGTCAGCCGCGGCGCAGCCTGGTTCGCCGAAACTGGCAGCGCCAAGAGCCCCGGTACCAAGGTTTTTTCGCTGGTCGGCAAGATTCAGAACACCGGCCTCGTCGAGATGCCTCTCGGAACTCCGCTCAAGAACTTTATCTACGACATTGGCGAAGGCGCTGTCGCTGGACGCCGCGTCAAAGCTGTTCAAACCGGCGGACCCTCCGGCGGCTGCATCCCTGTCGAAATGCTCGATACTCCGGTCGATTATGAGGCCCTGGCGCAGATCGGCTCCATCATGGGCTCCGGTGGCATGGTGGTGCTCGACGAAGACAACTGCATGGTCGACGTGGCTCGCTACTTTATCGAGTTCACCCATTCGGAGTCCTGCGGAAAGTGCGTTCCTTGCCGCGTCGGCCTCAATAAGGCGCTCAGCATTCTCAACGCCATTACCAAGGGCGACGGCACTGCCGACCACCTGCCGCTTCTCGACGAGTTAGGCCGCATGGTGCGCGAGTGTTCGCTCTGCGGCCTCGGCCAGTCGGCGCCCAACCCCGTGCTCACCACCATTCGCCACTTCCGCGAAGAGTACGAAGACCACATTGTGGCGCATCGCTGCCGCGCCGGCGTCTGCCAGGAGCTTGCCCTCTCGCCCTGCGAAAACAGTTGTCCGCTGCGCATGAACATTCCGCGCTTCCTCGAGCTCTACCAGGAAGGCCGCCTCGAAGACGCGTTCGAATCCGTCGTTCTCGACAACCCGTTGCCCGCATCCACAGGCCGCGTCTGCCAGCACCCGTGCGACAACCGCTGCCGCCGCCAGTCCTTCGACGAAGTGGTGAACATGCGCGAGGTGCATCGCTTCATCGCCGACGAAATCTACCAATCGGCCCTCTTCGAGCCCATGGTGCAGCGCATCAAGGCGCGCAAGCTCGAGCCCACCGGACGCAAAGTAGCCGTTGCCGGAGCGGGCCCCACCGGCCTCACCGCGGCCTTCTATCTGGCCATGCTGGGCCACGACGTCACCATTTTCGAAGAGCGCAGCGAGGCAGGCGGCATGTTGCGCTTCGCCATTCCCGAGTACCGGCTGCCCAAGTCCGTACTCCGGCGCGAACTCGACCTTATCGAGAGCATGGGCGTCAAGTTCGTGTTCAATACGCGCGTCGGCTTCGACCTTCCACTCAACGAGCTGGCCAGCGCCTTCGACGCCGTCTTCCTTTCGATCGGCACATGGAAGGAATCCTGGCTCTACCTGCCCGGCACGGAATTGAAAAACGTCTATCCGGCGCTTCCGTTCCTGGAGTCCGTGGCCCGGCACGACAGCGTGGGCGTCGGCTCCAAAGTCGCCATCATCGGCGGCGGCAACGCGGCCATTGACTCGGCGCGCACTGTTCTGCGCATGGGCGGCAGAGCCACCATTCTCTACCGCCGCGAGCGCAAAGACATGCCCGCCATCGACGAGGAGATTCAGGCTGCCGAAGATGAAGGCGTGCGCTTTGTCTTTCTCGCCGCGCCGCACCGCATCATCGGCGGAGCAGACGGAAGCGTCAAGGCCATCGAGATTGTGAAAACGCGGCTCGGCGAATACGATAAGTCCGGCCGCCGCCGCCCCATTCCCACCGACGAGGTGCAGCGCTTCGACTGCGACAGCGTCATCCTCGCCGTGGGTGAAACCTTCGACCAGGATTTCTGCCGCGCCTCTGGCCTGGAGCTTAAAGACGAAGGCACGCTGGCCGTGGATCGCTTCACGCTCGAGACCAGCCGTCCCGGATTCTATGCCGGCGGCGATGTCATCACAGGCGCGTCCAACATGTCGAACGCCATGAGCGGCGGCAAGCAGGCTGCGCGCAAGATGGACGAACGCCTGATGCCCGAGCAGGGAACTGTTGCCCTGCGTTGGGACCGTCTCTTCCCCGACCTCGAATACAGCCGCCAGGCGCCCGGCGAGCCCAGCCTCAGCCGCCGCCACACGGCAAAATCCCTGCCCGCGAAGGCCAGGGCACACTCGCAGGAAGAGGTTGTGGCCGGCCTTAGCCCGCAGGAGGCTCTGGAAGAGTGCCGCCGCTGCCTCCGCTGCGACTTGAGACTCACCGCAACTGCCGATTGAAACCGATAGCAGAGAAAGGAGCCACCCGTTGCCGAACAAAACGATTTCAGTCCGCATCGATGGGGAACTGGTCACCGCGCACGAGGGCGACACGATACTTGAAGCGGCGCGCGCCAACGGCAAGCAGATACCCACGCTCTGCTATCTCAAGGGCCTGAGCGCAGTCGGCGCATGCCGCGTGTGCATGGTCGAGCTTGCAGGCACCGACCGCCTGCTGCCCGCATGCACTACGCCGATCCAGGAGGGCATGTCGATCAAGACCTCCTCGGCGAAGCTCACGCAATATCGCCGCATGGCTGTTGAGCTGCTGCTTGTCGAGCGCAATCACATCTGCTCCTCCTGCGTTTCAAACAGCCACTGCGAGCTGCAGGCGATGGCGCAAACGCTCGGCATCACCCATGTGCGCTATGCCTACAACAACCCGCGCCTGCCCGTCGATATGTCGCATCCGCGCTTCGTGCTCGACCATAATCGCTGCATCCTGTGCAGCCGCTGCGTGCGGGTATGCGCTGAAGTTGAAGGCGCGAACGTGTGGGAGATCGCCTCGCGCGGCATCTACTCCCGCGTCGTCAGCGACCTCAAGGACGATTGGGGACACGCGAGCAACTGCACGGGCTGCGGCAAATGCGTGCAAGCCTGTCCCACCGGCGCCCTCGCCGAAAAAGGCTTCGCCGTCCACGAGATGGTGAAGCAAAGCGAAGGCATCACGCGCCTGGCCGCGCATCGAACCAGTTCGGCGAATGTCGCGCATTAGGGTTGCAGTCAAACTGAGATAGCGGAGGCCTCCAGGCCCCAGGGCAATCGCATTTGGAATTTGAGCGAAGAATGAAGGGTACGGGCTTCAGCGGTGAAGGGTACGGGCTTCAGCGGTGAAGGGTACGGGCTTCAGCGGTGAAGGGTACGGGCTTCAGCGGTGAAGGGTACGGGCTTCAGCCCGTACATAGACCCAGCAAAATTTGTTGGGCTTCAGCCCCTGAGGGACAGCCTTTGCGTAGATTTGTCCTTGATCTCGGCGTGCGCGTGGTTCTGATTTCATCAAGATCACAAGCCCGCACTCGAACTGTCTCTCCCCTCAGGGGCTAAAGCCCTCTTCTTTTCAGCGCATTGACGTACGGGCTGAAGCCCGTACCCTTCATCGTTCCAAGTGCGATTGCACTGCCTCCAGGCCTCCAAAACTTCCAATTCGATTTGTCCCTGGCGCCCTGTGCCCGTAGAATCAAGGAGAGCCGACGGCGATACTGCCGGGAGAGGCGCCAGGCACAAATGAGCGAACAGGAAACAGGGACTCCCAACCAGGCGCCGGTGGTTTCGCAGGCGTGGGCCAGAATCGAGCGGGCGCGTCATCCACAGCGGCCCTACCCCATGGACTTCATCGAGCGGATCTTCAGCGATTTCAGCGAAATTCACGGGGATCGCGCCTATGGCGACGACGAGGCCGTGGCCTGCGGCATGGCGCGGCTGGGCGACGACGAGGTCATGGTCATCGCCAACCGCAAGGGCGGCAGCACCAAAGATCGTGTCCGCCGCAACTTCGGCATGCCCCATCCCGAAGGCTACCGCAAGGCGCTGCGCTGCATGAGGATCGCCGAAAAGTTCAAGCGCCCCGTCATCAGCCTGATCGACTTGCCCGGCGCTTATCCCGGCCTCGGAGCGGAAGAGCGCGGGCAGGCCGAAGCCATCGCCCGCAACATCTTTGAGATGGCAAAACTGCGCGTGCCCACCATCTCGGTGATCTGCGGCGAGGGCGGTTCGGGCGGCGCATTGGCGCTGGCCGTCGCCGACCGCGTGCTGATTCTTGAAAACGCTCTTTACTTTGTCATTACGCCGGAGTCCTGCGCGGCCATCATGTGGCGCGATGCCTCGCACAAGCAGGAGGCAGCCGAGGCCATGCGCATCTCGGCTCCTGAAGTTGCCAAGCTGGGTTGCGTGGACGAGATTATCGGCGAGCCGCCGGGGGGCATCCATACCGATCATGACGCGGGCACCGGCATACTGGGCCGCGCGCTCCGCAAGCACCTGGCGGAGCTGAAGGCCGCGCCCATCGACGAACTGGTGGCCGCGCGGCAACGCAAGTTCCGCAATATCGCGCAGTTCTATACTGAGACCTAGTGCTACAAAGTTTTGTATCAGGGCACGACTTCAGTCGTGCCGTAGCTCCCATAACAGGAACGTGGGCTTTAGCCCCTGCGAAAAATAACTGAAGAAGCGGAAGGCTTCAGCCCCTTTGAATCACTGGTCCTCCCAAGGAAACTTCTTTTGGCATCAAATGCAACTGACACGATGAAATCCCAAACCCAATTGCCGCTCTCGTGTGCCACTCCCCGGAGGCCCGCATGAGCGCCCCTGAGCCCGGCGGCCGTTTGCGCGCCTACTGGCAATTTCTACTGGCGGTTCTCTATTTTTTTGTGGCGCGTTCGCTGGCCCACCATGCAGCCATCGGATTCGCCGGCGAACAGTGGGAGCCGCTGGTCGAGCAAGCCTTTCTCGCGTTTCTGCTGTTGATGGGCTACGCTGCCCTGGGATTCTGGCTCAACCGGCAGTTGTACCCCGTCAGCACGCAGGGTTTGCCGCGGCGCCCGGGTTGGACCAGGGAAGTGGGACTCGGTCTGGCAACGGGCTGGGGGTTGGCCCTGGTTTGCGTGTTGCTGCTGGCGCTGGGCGGCGGCATCGCCATCTCCATTTCCACGCGCGCTTCCGCCTGGGGCTGGCTGGTTGCCGACGCGGCGTTCTTTGCGCTGGCCGCCCTGGGGGAAGAAATTGCTTTTCGCGGTTACGGATTCCAGCGCTTTGTCGAGTCAGTAGGTCCCATCGGCGCCACGATCGGGTTTGCCGCATACTATGCCATCGTGCAGTCTCAAGTGCCGGGATCGAGCCGGGCGAGCATCATGGTCTTTGTGGCCCTGAGCCTTTTGCTTTCCGCGGCCTATCTGCGCACCAGGGCGATCTGGCTCGGCTGGGGCCTCAACTTCGCCTGGAAGGCCAGCCGCGCGCTGCTCTTCGGCCTCGCGGTGAACGGCGTCAACAGCCATTCCCCCGTGATCCAGGGCGATGCGATGGGGCCGTTCTGGCTGACCGGTGGCGGCTTTGGCATGGAAGGGAGCTGGGTTACCTTCATCCTCCTCATTGCCGCGGTTCCCGTGGTCTTCCGCATCACCCGCGAGCTCGATTTCAAATACAACGCTCCGGTCATCGTGCCCGGAGGCATTCCGGTCGACCTGGATGCAGCCGCGCGCGCGCAGCATGAGGCGGCCATGGGCACAGCCGAGCCGGCCGATCCCGCGCTGATTCAGATCGGCCCGGTTGCTCCCGCCCCTCCGCTGCCAGTCCGGCCGAAAGAACCTGCGGACGGCCAGGCTTTCGATTTGCAATAGTTTTTTGGCCGGTCGCCGCGGTTCGCCGGCTGTCACAAGCCAGTTCGGCCGCTTGCAATTTGCACCTGAACGGGACTATCGTCTTGCTCAATGCTGTTGGTGTGCATGGGAGGCTCCCATGGTACCGATCTACCTTCCCCCGGGGATGCGTCCGGCTTCCCTCATGGCGGCGATCCTGGCTGGCTTTCTGGCTGCCGGAGCCTGCGCGGCCCAGGTGATCACCATCGACACCAGCGGCAACGGACCCGTTTCGGCCAACGCACCCGTTGACCGGCGCTACGCGCAAATTACCCCCACCAATGTTCCGCTCCCCAAATCGGAACTCGACACCAAGGGCCGCCTCGAGCTGATTCGCGTTCTGCAGGCGGAGCAGGGGTTTGCCATGCGCCCGTTTCCGCGCGGCCACAAGGGGCTGACGCTGGTCGCCAACGGAAAACTGGAGCCGGCCGGCGAAGCCTACCTGAACATGGTGATCGGCAGTGGCACATCGGCCAAGCCGGGCGACCGGGTGGTGATTACCGACGTCAAGTTCGATCATTCCAAAATCGAGTTCCTGCTCAATGGCGGTCCCGACCTGAAGCATCGCTTTCTCCGCCACGTCTCCATCGGCGGCGACCCCAACTACACCAATCCCGTAGTGCAGGGCGACGAAAACGATCCCACGGGCGCGCGGCTCGCGCTCGACTTCAACGGACGTATTCCCGATTTGACCGGCGTCCAGGTCAAAGCGCTGCTTGCGCCGCTGATCTCGTTCGACGTGAAGACGCCGATTCAGGCATTCACCGATACCCTCCCGCCCCAGCTAAAAGACGCCATTCTGAGCCATCGTGTGATGGTGGGCATGAGCACCGACATGGTGATGTTTGCCAAAGGCCAGCCGGAGAGCAAATCGCGCGAAATGGACGGGCAGATGCCCTTCGAGGAATGGGTCTACGGCAAGCCGCCGCAGGAGGTGGACTTCGTCCGCATCAATGGCAACCGCGTGATCCGCGTCGAGATTGCCAGGATGGGCGAGCCGGTCGAGATCTTCACTAAAGACGTAGTGTCGGGGATGATGCGCACCGATGGAACGCCGCTCGAGACCGCGGAGAACCACACCCACATCTCCAAAGAAGGCGACGTGCAGCGCGACCCCGACAAGGAAGCGCCCGCTCCGCCGCCCAGCCTCCGCAACCCCGGCGAGCAGCTTCCCACCGACGAGGCCAATGCAAAGAATAGCGGTGGAGGGAAGAATGTCGGCGTGATGAGGCCGGTGCAGGCTCCCGTCAAGAAGCCTGAATACCAGCCGGATGCCAATCCGGATGGCGTTCCCGACACGACACCCGCCGCTGCACCAGCTTCCACACCCGGTTCGGGGACTGCGCCCGGCCAGCAGTCATCGCCCCCCGCCGGCACTGGCCAGCCGAACTGACGTTTCAACTGCGCGCCTTCATGTAGACTGGAGGGAGCGAGTCCCGTTGCTTCCAGGCAATCGAATTGCAATGAAAGGCAGCTCATGACCGCGCCGTTGAAGCCGTCCGCCGCGGCGGATGTGTGCAGAGACACCCCATCGAAGGAGAAACACCCCACCCATGGCAAAGATTGCAAAAACAGGTGATCGCAAGAAGGTAATGGACACGACGAAGTCGACCGACTGTCCCAAGTGCAGCAAGCCGACGCGCATCGTCAAGCGCGTAAAAGACCGCGAGCGCGGCATTCCTGGCGGAGTCTACATCTCATGCTCGGCATGCGACTTCTACGAGAAACTTTAAGCGTTACTTGAAGTTTGAAGCACGCAAAAGCCCGGCTTTGAGCCGGGCTTTTTGCTGCCCGTTTCTAGTCTGTGAGCGCCGCGGCCATCTCCTCGAGAATCCTCTCCGCCGCCGCCTGTGGATCCGCGGCCTGCGTGATCGGCCGGCCTACAACCAGGTAGCTTGCCCCCTGCCGTAGCGCCTCCGCCGGGGTCGCAATCCGTCTCTGATCGCCTATGTCGCCGCCCGCCGGGCGAATCCCAGGAATCACCAGCACCCCCTCGGGACCGGTGATGGCGCGCAGCCGGGCAACCTCCTGAGGCGAACAGACAAAGCCGCGAATCCCGGCTTCGAGGCACATCCGCGCCAGCAGTTCCACCTGTTCGCCGGGCGTGCGATCGACGCCTGCTGCATTGACTTGTGCCTGGTCCATGCTGGTGAGCACGGTTACGGCCAGCAGTTGCGGCGGGTCGGGTACGCCCTCAAGCGCGGTCTTTGCGGCAGCCAGCATGGCCGGGCCTCCGGAGGCGTGTACGTTGATCATGCGCACCCCCAGCCCGGCGGCCGAGCGCACGGCTCCCGCCACGGTATTCGGAATGTCGTGGAACTTCAGGTCCAGAAAGATGGAGTGACCACGCTCGACCAGCGGCTCCAGAACAGCGGGACCCGCAGCCACAAACAGCTCCAACCCCACCTTGAACCAGTGGCAGCTCGGCTCCAACTCGTTCACCAGGTCGATGGCGGCTGCCGCGCTGGGCACATCGAGGGCTACAATCAGCCGCTGCCGCGCCTCTTCCATCGGGTCAAATTGGACCGGCGCCGGGGGCAGAGCTGAGGCAAAGCTCGGGTTCAGCCTCTCTGGGATGGGCATGACTCAATTTTAACGGATTTCGAAGTGCAGAGAAGAGGCGTCGCACATGCACAGGTCAGCAGCCGCCTTGCGCTGGGTGAAGAAGTAAACTTGAGATTGAAGAAAGGATGGGATCGAATGCGTCGATTTGCCTGGGGAGTTGCATTGCTGGCTATCGCCAGCCTCGCCTGGGCAGACAACGGCCACGTCGACACCAATCCCATGAACTACGATCCCCAGGTGCGCGCGGCCTTCCACTACTTCTACAACCTCGACTTTCCCCAGGCCGTCAGCCGCTTCGAGCGCATTCATGCCGAACATCCCGGCGATCCCCAGGCTGCGACGTACCTGCTTGAGGCCGTTCTCTTCCAGGAACTCTACCGGCAGGACCTGCTCGACACCACGTTTTACGCCAACGACGGCTTTTTGACCGGGCGCCACGCCATCCGGGAAGACCCTCAAGCCCGCGACCGCATTCTGGGCCTGGCCGACGAGGCCGTGCGCGATGCCGACTGGCGCGTGAGCAAGAACGCCAACGATCTCGACGCGCTCTTTGCCCGCGGATGGGCGCGCAGCCTCAAGTGCACCTACCTGGCCATGGTCGAGCGGGATTTCAGCGGCGGCTTCCACCTGGCCAACAAGGCTAGGGACGACGAAGAGAAGGTTCTTCAGCTCGATCCCAACTATGTCGATGCCAAGCTGGTGCTGGGCATTTACCAGTACGTGGTCGGCGCTTTGCCCTGGCCTTTCAAGTTTCTTATCGGCTTTGCCGGCATCACCGGTTCCAAATCCACGGGCCTGGCCATGCTCAGAGACGCCGGGAATCGCGGCGTGATTACCAGCATGGAATCACGCACGGCCATGGCGCTTTTCCTGCGCCGCGAGTCGAAGTATCAGGACGCGATCAAGGTCGTCGAAGGCCTCAAGAGCCAGTATCCCCATGACTTCCTGTTCTGCCTTGAAGAGGCCAACCTGCGCCGGGATGCGGGCGAGGGAATGGTTGCGGTCGCGGCATACCGCAATGTGCTGGCCGACGCCGCCCGGCCCGGCTATTTTGAAGACGCACAGTTGGAGCTGGCTGACTTCGGCCTCGGCGACGCCCTGCGCGGCCAGCGCCACTACGACGAGGCGGCTCAGTCCTTTGAAAGGGCAGCCGCCACCGAAGACGTAGGTCCCGAACTCAAGATCCGCGCGCTGCTGGCCGCGGGCGAGTGCCGCGATGTGAACGGCGAACGCCAGCGCGCCGTCGCCGACTACCAGGCTGCGATCGGCACCGGCCCCAACACTTCACGCGCCGACACCGCCAGAAAGTACCTCCGCACGCCCTACAAGGGAAACTGAGCTGTTTGCGGAACCCGCTCCGGAAAATGGAACCGCGGCGCCGGTTCTTCCGTATGATTGAAGTGGTTGCCCTTATTCTCAGGAGGATCGGATCATGGCCGTCTTTTGTCATCAATGTGGAACCGGTCTGCCCCCGTCGGCGCGTTTTTGCTCCAGTTGCGGCACAACGATTCCCGCCAATCCCGGCGTTCGGCCCATCCTCGGCCGGCCGCTCATTCGGCCCCGCATAGGCCGCCAGATTGCTGGAGTTTGTCTGGGCCTGGCGCAGGCCAACGGCTGGGATGTTGCCGTCGTCCGCGTAATCACCGTGCTGGGCTTCTGCTTCACCGGCGGCTTCGTCGGCGTGGCCTATCTTGCCGGCTGGATCGGCATTCCCGAAGAGCCATTTCTGCTGCCCGGCGCCTATCCTCCCGGCACTTATCCTCCAGGTACCTACCCTCCAAGCACCGGAGCGTATCCTCCCAGCGTATGAACAGTACCTACGTTTCGAAGGGCGCCAAGCTGGCCTTCCGCGATAGCGGCTCGGGCCTACCTCTGGTATTTCTGCATCCGACGCCGGTCGATGGCGATTTTTGGCGTCCACTGATTGAGGAACTGGCGGGCATCCGCGCCATCGTGCCCGACCTCCGCGGCCACGGCGCCTCCGAGCTTGGCTCATCGCTCCCCATTGGCGGCTTTGCCCATGTCCCCGATGCGCCGGTGCTGAGCATGGAGCAGCTCGCTGCCGACACGCTCGCGCTGCTGGACCATTTAGAGGTGCCCACGGCACTTTTCGCCGGCTGCTCCATCGGCGGCTACGTGCTCTTGGAACTCTGGCGTCAGGCGCCGCAACGCATCCGCGGCCTCGCCTTCATCTGCTCCAAACCCCAGCCCGATGCCGAAGCCAATCTCGCCAAGCGCGCAGACAATATCGCGCAGGCGCGCGCCGGAGCCCCCGGAGCAATTGACGCGTTCTTCGACAATGCCGCGCAGTCGCTCGTCGGAGCAACCGCGCGCCAGCGCCATCCCGAGGTTGCTCGCGAACTCCGCGCCCAAATGACGATCATGCCTGAAGCTCTGGTTGCCGTGCAGGCAGGACTCGCCACGCGTCCGGATTCGCTGCCCACTGTCGCCACGATTGGAGTGCCGGTGCTGGCAATTGCCGGCGGCGAAGATGTCTCCGTGTCGCCGGCCGAGATGGAAGCATTCCGCGCCGCGCCGGGAGGATGCGAGTTTCACCTGCTGCCCGAAGCCGGCCACTTCGCCGCTTACGAGGAGCCGCGCAAGACTGCCGCTCTGCTCACCGCCTGGCTAAAACAATTCGAAGCCTGACAGTTCTCGAATCCTGACTGTCCGATTCGCGGCTCCCGAGGCTTCTGGCCGCTTGCCGCCGTACGAACTGCGGGTGCCCCATCCTCGCGACGCTCTTGTTTTTGTCGCTAGGGTGGGACTCGATGAACTCCAACACCGGGACGGATATCCCAGGGTCTAGATTCTGAGACCCGGGATCTCATGAGCCAAAAGTAGTCAGAAAGTAGTCAGACCCCTAGCGCGAAACCCGATCCGCATCCCGCTCATCGAGAACCGGTGCGTCGATCACCGGCACCTTCAGCCCGTTCTCGTAGCGCGACACCGTCGACCTCAGGTTCTCCACCGCTTCCACGGTCTTGATGCCGCCGCGCGCCCCGGCTGCCATGCAATTCATCGCCGCCGCCGCGCAGGAGAAATCAAGCAACCGATCCAGCGGCCACTCTTGCAGCAACCCATAGATGAATCCCGCCCGGAAGATGTCTCCGGCCCCGGTCGTGTCCACCACCGGGACCTTATAGGCCGCGCTGCGGTAGAACTTTCTTCCATCCCAGGCCAGCACGCCCTCCTCGCCCAGAGTGGCCGCGCTCAGCTTGCGGTTGTAACGAGCCTGCATGCGGCGCAACGCGCTCTCGAGGTTCGTATCCTGCATCAGCTTGCATGAGAAATCCTTGCTCACGATCAGGTAGTCCACGTTGGCAAGCAGTTCGTCCACGCCGGGATAGGTTTCATCCAGATCGGCGGTAACCAGCATGCCGGCCTCATGCGCCCAGCTGGCGGCCTGCGCGGCAGCGGCAGTTTCGTGGCCATCCACATGCAGCAAGCGCGCATTCACAATCCACTCGCGCTTCAGCTCCGCGGGCTGGAGCGCCATGCTCTCATCGCGGCGGCAGAGCACTGTGCGCTCGCCGCCGCCGTCTACGAGAATGAGCGACTGCGGGCTCACGCCTCCCGGCACGGTAATCAGCCGCGCTTCAACGCCCGCGCGGTCGAAGGCCTCGCGATGCAGGCAGGCGGCGTGGTCGTCGCCCAGCTTGCCCACATAGCGCGTGCGCAGTCCCCAGGTCTGGCAAGCCACCACCGTGGTGGCCACCTGTCCTCCGGGCAGCACGCTCGAGTTGCTGTACTCCATCTTTGACCCGCGCGCCGGGTAATCGGCCAGCGGAATGAGCGTGTCGGTGGCATTGAGCCCCACGCCCACCAGGTCAACCATCGCCAACTCGGTCATTCAGACATTGTAAAGGCTTGGATAGTGCATCTCGCGCCGCCGTGAAATGCTGTAGGCTCAAGAGAGTATTCTTCTCGTTTTGGACCAGCATTGTGACCCAGACGCCATCACCGCGCCCGTTCCATCATCCGCAGCCCGGCAGCGCCCTGCACTGCGGCAAGGTGTCGCTTGAGACCCTGGCACGCCGCTATGGAACCCCTCTCTACGTCTATTCAGCCGAGCAGATCGCCGAGCGCCTCAACTTGTTTCAACAGGCACTCGCGGGCCGCAGCCACCTTGTCTGCTATGCGGTCAAAGCCAACTCGGCGCTGGCCATTCTCAAGCTGCTGGCCGATCGTGGCGCGGGTTTCGACATCGTTTCCGGCGGCGAACTCGAGCGCGTTCTCGCCGCAGCGCCCGAGGCTGCCGGCCGCGTGGTTTTCTCCGGGGTAGGCAAGACCGCGGCCGAGATCGACCTCGCGCTCACAGCGGGCATCCTCGAGTTCAACGTAGAGAGCGAGGCTGAGCTGGCTCTGCTGGCCGCGCGCGCCCGTAAGCTCAAACGAAGCGCGCGCTTTGCTCTGCGCGTAAACCCCGACGTGTTCGCCGACACGCATCCCTACATCTCGACTGGGTTGCGGGAGCACAAGTTCGGCATCGACATTCGCCAGGCGCTCGGCATCTACAAGAGCGCGGCAGGGAACCGCTGGCTTGAGGCGCATGGAGTCAGCGTCCACATCGGCTCGCAGATCCGCTCCGCGCAGCCATTCGGCAAGGCGATGGAACGCGTTGGTAAACTGGTTGCGCAACTCAAGCATGAAGGCATCGAACTCAAGTGTGTCGACGCCGGCGGCGGGCTGGGCATCGATTATCATGGCGGCGCGTTCGATGCGGCGGCCAAGGTGGCGGAATACGCCGCGGCCATCCAAGGGGCGCTCGCCAATTTCGATGGCCGCTTGTTGATCGAGCCGGGCCGCTTCCTCGTTGCCCAGGCCGGGGCGCTGGTAGCTCGCGTTCTCACCGTAAAACGCAACGGCAAGAAGACCTTCGTCATCACCGACGCGGCCATGAACGATCTTATTCGTCCTGCGCTCTATCAGGCTCATCACGAGATTGTTCCGGTGCGTCCGCGTCCGGGCCGCCCCCGCGTGGTTGACGTGGTTGGTCCCGTCTGCGAGTCCGGCGACTTCTTCGCCCGCGACCGCAAGCTCGCGCATGTTGAGCCCGGCGACCTGGTGGCTCTGCTTGACGCGGGTGCCTACGGCATGGCGCAAAGCTCGAACTACAACACGCGCATGCGTCCCGCCGAGGTGCTGGTCGAAGGCGCCAGGGCAAGACTCATCCGCCGCCGCGAAACGATGGCCGATCTGCTGGCGCCGGAGATTCTGTGAAGCAAGCGTGCCCGCCTCCGCATCAATCGCGGTATCATTTCAGGTGAGGCTGCGATGGAGTCGGGTGAGACTGCGATGAGTGAAAACCGCATCACAATCGAGCCAGGGAAACGGTCAGGCCAGCCGTGCATACGGGGGCTGCGGATCACGGTTTGGGATGTTCTGGGCTGGTTGGCGGCGGGCGTGAAAGAGGAGCAGATTCTCGCCGACTATCCAGACCTCGAGGCTGACGATTTTCCTGCCGTCTTTGAATATGCGACGCGCCTCGGACGCCGTGTTGCACAGTGAAGCTGCTCTTGGATGAGAATCTCTCTCCTCGGCTCGTCCGCCGCATTGAGGATTTATTCCCCGATTCATTGCACGTCCGATCTGAAGGACTGAAGCAGACACCGGACAAAATGGTGTGGGAATACGCCAAGTCCAACGGCTTTTCAATCGTCACAGCGGACTCCGACTTTTACGAATTAGCCATTGCATTGGGCTCACCTCCCAAAGTCATCTGGCTTCGCGGCTGCGACTACCCGACCGCCGTCGCCGAAGAACTGATTCGCGGTCAGGCGATTCGCATTGCAGAGTTTCTTGAAGATCGGGAACGTGCCGTGCTCATCTTGCGGCCGCAACGATCGGCGACTTCGTGATCCGCAGACGCGCAACCTCCGCCCCGTCCTGCTATGGTGTTGCGCGGGGAGATTTCATCATGGAATTTGGAGCGAAGACATTGTGCGCGCTGGCCATCGCGGGATTGGTACTGGGATTATCCGCGGCCGTCCACGCGGATTCTTTAACGGTAAAGACTGCGCAGGGCAAGGCGCAGGGCAAGACGATCAACGGCGGCAAGGTGAAGGCGTTTCTAGGGCTGCCCTATGCCGCGCCTCCGGTGGGCGATTTGCGCTGGAAAGCCCCTGAGCCGGCGGCGAGTTGGAAGGGCGTTCGCGATGCGACGCACTACGGCGCGCGCTGCATGCAGGAGCCCGTCTTCAAGGACATGATCTTCCAGGACAGCGGCCCAAGCGAAGACTGCCTCTATCTCAACGTCTTCACGCCAGCCACCGCGACGGGCAGCAGCAAGCTCCCTGTCATGTTCTGGATTCATGGCGGCGGCTACTCCGCCGGCTCAGCCTCCGAGCCGCGCCATAACGGCGATTTTCTGCCAACCAAGGGCGTGGTGCTGGTCACCATCAATTACCGGCTCGGCGTCTTCGGATTTCTGGCCACGGCCGATCTAGCCAGAGAAGCGAGGGGCGCGGCAGGGAACTACGGCATGCTGGACATGGTTGCGGCGCTCGAGTGGGTCAAGGCCAACATCGCAAAGTTTGGCGGCGACCCCGGCAACGTGACCATCTTCGGAGAAAGTGCAGGGTCCTTTGCCGTGAGCACATTGATGGCGGCGCGCCCGGCGCAGGGGCTGTTCCAAAAGGCCATCGGCGAAAGCGGCGGAGCTTTTGGTCACGCGTTGTCGACCGGCACGCTTGAGGCCACTGAGAGAAAAGATGGGGAGTGGGCCTCTGCGCTAGGCGCCGCGACCGTAGCGGAGTTGCGCGCCATGCCCGCGGAAGCCATCCTTCAAGCTGCAACCAAGGCAGGCGCGCCTAGATTTTCGACGGTCGTAGACGGCCGGCTGCTGACCGAACCCGTGGCCGAGACCTATGCTCAAGGCAAACAGGCACACATTCCATTGCTGGCCGGTTGGAACCGCGATGAAAATTCCTCTTTGGCCGCAGGCATGACAGTAGAGAAGTGGAAGGCCTTTGCCGCGGAGCAATTCGGTGATCGCGCAGAGGAGTTTCTCAAGCTCTACCCCGGCGAGACGGACGAGCAAGCGGCGCGCTCCGCCATCGACTACAAGAGTGACTCTTTCATTGCCTTTGGCACCTGGAAGTGGATTGAGGCACACAGGAAGACGGGGGATTCGCCGGTCTATCGCTACCACTTCGAGCTGGCCGCTCCACCCAGCAAGTTCAATCCCGGCTGGTTCGCCTTCCACTCCGACGATATCGAGTATGTCTTTGGCACCCTCGACACCCGGCCGGGCGCCGATTGGCGGCCCGAAGACCGCAAACTGAGCGACGAAGTGATGAGCTACTGGACCAACTTCGCGCACACCGGCGACCCCAATGGGCCGGGGCTGCCGGTGTGGCCGAAATACGGCGCGGAGCGCAAGCTCATCCATCTGGACAGCCCGATTACGGCGGGCGAAAGCACAGTGGAGCCGCGCTACGAATTTCTGTTGCAAGGAATGCCGCCGGAGCAGTATTGAAGGCCGGGAGAGAAGACCTGCTTACTGATTGACGCCGGCCGCTGCGGCAAAGCCCGATGCCTGTTCGGTGGGAATCGTGCTGGTCGGCGAGGTCGCGGCGAAGGTAGATTTCTGAGCATTGATAGCGTTGGAATAATCAGGTCCGAGGCCAAGTTTTTTGAGTGCGCGCGAGTCGGGCATCAGCCTGGTCTGCCATCCCTGATCGGCCTGGTACTTCTGCATGGCTGCCAGGGTGGTTGCGTCCCAATTGCCTGTCGCCTCGCCGCTCAGATAGTGCTCGCGGATGAGGGCTTGCTGAATCTCGGTGACCCTCTCCGGGGCAATGGCTTGCTGGCCGCGTACGTGGCCAGGCTTGTGGGTTGCCTTGTGAGATTTATGAATCGTTTGACCGCTGGTCGGGGCGCGGTGAATCCGAGACGCGAATGCCGAAGGCGAAATCAGAGCTGCGGAAATTACGAGTGCCACACTTGCACGACTAAAGTGCACGATAATGCTACCTCGATGGAAGGCGATTTTATCCCAGGTGACTATGTATAATATAGCTCATTGTACCGCAATGTGGCAAGGAGTAAAGTAATTCCGTATCAAGTATCTGACCGCCCACAGTAATTAGACGCCGGTTACGGATATCCGCAACCGGCGCCTTCAAAATTACGCTACTGAAGTGTTCCACCGACGTAGTTGATTCCCTGATCGGGATGCTTTGGATCCAGAACCTCGAAGACCACATCGTCACCGGCTTTTATCTTCTTGGCCACGGCATCGAACTGTTCCCTGGTGCCGGTTGGCTGCTTGTTGACGCGGGTGATCACAAGGCCGGGTTCAAGTCCTTGCAGGTCGGCAAACGAGCCGGTGCGAACCGACTCGATGAGTACGCCGGGGTTGTGCAGCTTGGCTGCGGTTGCAGGCGATATCTCGCGCACCACTACGCCCAGTCTGGTCTCGCCCTCGTCCCCCTGATTTTCGGGATTGGCCTCCGGCTGGTTGTTGCCCAGCTCGGCAAAAACCTTCTCGCGGTCGCCGATGGTGACCGTGGTATCGGCCTGCTTGCCGTCGCGCAGGTAGCCCAGGCGTATGGTCGAGCCCGGCCTGCGGCTGGCGATCTCGTTCACCAGATCGTTGCCGTCCTTGATAGCCCGGCCATCGATGGAGGTGATGATGTCGCCCGGTTTCAGGCCTGCCTTTTCCGCGGGGCCGCCTGGTTGAACTTCCTGCACCAGCACGCCGTTCTTGAAGCCGTAGACGCGATTCACAGCGCCGGAAAGCCCTTCGCGGAACTGGATGCCGATGGAGCCGCGCGTGACCTTGTGGTTGGGGCTGATCAGATCGTTGTAGACCTCGACAACGGTGTTGGAAGGCATGGCGAAACCGATGCCCTGGTAGCCTGCCGACTGCGTATAGATGGCCGTGTTGACGCCGATCACTTCGCCGTTCATATTCAGCAGCGGGCCGCCGGAGTTGCCCGGATTGATGGCCGCGTCGGTCTGGATGAAATGCTGAAATTGCCCGCCTGCGCCGGGGTCGATGGTGCGGTTCTTGGCGGAGATGATGCCGGCGGTAACGGTCTGCGCCAGCGCAAACGGGCTGCCGATGGCCTCCACCCAGTCGCCAACGCTGGCGGTGTCGGAGTTGCCCAGCTTCACGATCGGAAGCGGCGTGCTGGTCTCGATCTTGATGACCGCGAGATCGGTAGCCTTATCGCTGCCGATCACCCGCGCCGGACGGCCCGGGTCCTGGTTGTCGGGATCGGTCGAGAGCTTGACGTAAATCTTGTCGGCCTTCTCGACTACGTGGAAATTGGTGACGATGTAGCCCTTGGGATCGACGATGAAACCCGAGCCCAGCGATTCCTGGACTCCGCCCTGATCGCCGCCATCGGGCGAGGGAGCCTGACCGCCAAAGTAGCGGTTGAAGAAGTCCTGGAAGTTGTCGGAGCCCTGTCCCTGTCCCTGCTGCTGTTCGTCTTCGTCTCCGTTGTCATCGCCGCCGCCGGGGCTCTTCTGGTTGGGCTGAACGCGGAAATGAAAATTGCGCGGACCCTTGTTGGTGGACTGCTTAGGCAAAGTCTCGGTGTTGATGTTCACCACCGCGGGTGCAACCTGCCGGGCTATCCGTACAAAATCGTTGGGCGGGACGGTGGAGTTGACCACCTTGAGAGGAGTGGCGTCCGAGCTGTCGTTTTGCTGTTCCTGTCCACGCACGCCGTGGGCCCAAAAGGAACCGCCCACAATCGCGGCCGAAAGCGTGGCCAGCAGGACAAACGTTGAAGCGAGACGGCGGGAACGCAGCCGTTCGAGGAGCGATTTCATGGATTCGATGACCTCGTAAGGGTGACCAACCTTGCGGCTGGCAGTGTTGATTGCGCCAACTTCTAGTATAGCCAGTTCCGGACAATCCCGTCCGGCTGGCCGCCATTGACCCAGGGCAATCGCATTTGGATTTTGGCCCAAAAATGAAGGGTACGGGCTTCAGCCCGTACATAACTCAGCAAAAGTAAGTTGGGCTTCAGCCCCTGAGGGGACGACCTCTGTGTGGATTTGTCCTCAATTTCGGCGTGCGCCTGGCTCTGATTCCATCAAAATCGCAAGCCCACACTCGTATCGTTTCCCCCTCAGGGGCTAAAGCCTCCCTTTCTTTTCAGTGTATTGTCGTACGGGCTGAAGCCCGTACCCTTCAACGTTTCAAATGCGATTGCACTGCGAATTGCCGTGGGGCTCTTGCCGCCGCTCTGATGGAACGGAAAACTCCTTTGGCTTAGACGCTTTTGAAGTGAAAAGAGTTGCGCCGCCGCAGCTTGGCCTGCGATCCGGACCGGGAAAGCCGCAAAGCTTGCCGGCCTTGCCGCTCTACTGCTCGGCCGCCCATTCCAGCGTGGCCAGCGTCAACAGCAGGACCCGCCTCAGGCCGGTCTCGCGATCTTTTGCGGAGTACCATTCGCCCTGGGTGTGCGCGCCGCCGCCTTCGCCGCCCGCGCCAAGCGACATGGCCGGCACACCCAGCGAAAGCGGAATATTCGCGTCCGTCGAGCCCAGGCGCAGATCGGTTCGCAACTGCAAATGGCGGTCTACAGCCCGCAGCGACTCCAGCAGGGGCGAGTCGGCGGGCAGTTTCGCCGCGGGCCGGTCCCCAATTTTGACAATGTTGAACGTGAGAAGCTTTTCGACGCTCAATGCGGTGGACCTGGCCTTCGCATTGCAATGCGTCACGGCATCTTCGACCGCCCGATGCAATGCCACCTCAAGGCGCACCAACTGCTCAGGATCGGTGGAGCGAAGATCGATGGAGGCCTGCGCGGATTCGGGAATAGAGTTCACGCTGGTGCCGCCGCGTATGGTGCCCAGGTTCAGCGTCGTGCGCGGATCGTCGGGCAACGGAACATCCGCGAGCGCCGCCAGCGCCGAAGCCAGCGCGGCAATCGGGTTGGGCAACCCGGCATCGGTAAAACTATGGCCGCCCGGCCCGTTGATCGTTACCTGGAAGCGCCGGCTGCCCAGGGCCAGCGTTACGGCCGAGTCCGCGCCTGCTCCGTCAAGCACGATGTGAGCAGCGATGCGGCCGGCCAGCGGCGTCTGGCTATAGAAATGGCGCACTCCGCGCAGGTCGCCTTCACCCTCTTCACCCACATTCCCCAGAAGGATGAGCGGCGCCGGCAGTTCGACCTTTGCCTGGAACAGAGCGTGGGCAATGGCCAACATGCCGATCACACCGGCGCCATTGTCGCAAGCGCCCGGAGCGGTGAGGCGATCGCCTTCGAGAACTGGATTAAGCGGCGTGTCCGCGGGAAACACCGTGTCGAGATGGGCCGAGAGGACCACGAGCGGCCCGGTGCTCTCCGCAGGCAGATTGGAAGCTGGCAGCAGCGCGTGGACATTTCCAACTTCGTCGGTTTCCACATGGCTCAGCCCAGCCTCGGCAAAGCGGAGGGCGAGCCATTCCGCGCGCACCTTTTCGCCAAACGGAGGCGCGGGAATCGCCACCATCTCCGCCTGCCAGGCCATGATCTTTTGCGGATTGCCGTGCAGCCACGCAAAGGCCGCATGGACCGGCCTCTGTGCAGCCAGCGTAGTTACGCGCGAGAAGGATGAGCTGCGAGCAAAGAGCGCCATGCGTGTGACTTCAGGTTAGCAGGAAGCGAACGCGCGGGCCGGGGCGGGCGATCAAAGCTGATTGAGTTTTTCACTCTTGGCGGGAGGCTTTGCGGATTCGACGGGTTTGCGGCCGGAGAATTCCGAAAAGACTTCCATGCGCGTAAGCGGTTCGCCTATATGAACTTCTTCGCTGCCACCCATGACCTGCAGCATGGCCATTCTCTCCTGGGCCTCTTCGTAGGAGCGAATATCGACCAACACGGCTTTTGCTTCGCCGTTCTGGGTGATGATGATCGGCTCGCGTTCGCGTGCGATCCTGTCAAGGAGATCCGCTGCATGGGCCTTAACATAGCTAATTGGTTTGATTTGGGTAGAATAGCGCATAAAACCTCAGTAACCAATGGTAGTTATCAGTTTATATATAGCCCGGAAACAAGTTGTAATAAAAACTGTTTTAAGACTGAAGTTTATTTCTCTCGGCCGTATTCAACCGAGAGCAAAAATAACCCGCGCGCCGGCGCGGTGGGACCGGCTGCCGCGCGTGACCGGGCGGAGAGAATTGCGGGGATTGCCTCGACGCCGAGACGTCCCCGGCCCACATCCAGCATGGTTCCCACCAGGTTACGGACCATGTGATGCAGGAAGCCGTTTCCCCGCACCCGATAAACCAGCAACTCCCCGGCTTGGCTCTGTTGCCGCTCCCAAACCGATGAAAAAATGGTTCTTACCGTCGCAGGAATCGCCGGAGACGGACCTGCCGGGGCAGTTTCCGAAATATCCAGCACGCCGCGGCCGGCAAGGTCGGGATCGGTGGCGGCGAAGCTCAGGAAGTCGTGTTCTCCCGCAAAGAGATTCGCTGCCCTTTTGAGGGCTTCCAGGTCCATGGGCCAGGAGTAGGCAAGCGCATAGCGGGCCAGAAACGGGGGGCAGATTGACTCTCGGAAGACTCGGTACTCGTAGGTCTTCGCGACCGCCGAGTGTCGGGCATGAAACGACTCCGGAACCGTTTTCGCCTCCAGAATGCGGATCGACTGCGGAAGGGTGCGGTTGAGAGCGCGAAGCAGGTTCGCCGGGGGGATAGGGGCCTGGAGGACAAAGCTGGCTATTTGGCCCAGCGCATGGACGCCGGCGTCAGTGCGTCCCGAACCTTGGGGGAGAGGAGATTCGCCCGTAATGCGGCCCAGTGCGGCCTGCAACTCGCCCTGGATGGTAGCTTTGCCGGGTTGCACCTGCCAGCCGCTGAAATCCGTACCGTCATAAGCCAGGGTCAGCTTCCATGTTTGCTGTTTGCCGGTTTGCTGCTTCCCGGTCTGTTCAGCCGGCACGGGTTCACGCGAATCGGTCATTGGGCTTCACTTCGATATAAGGGTACTCGACTCAGGCCGCCAGCCGCAGCGGCAAGCGCCGGTGGGATATACTCAGCTTTCTGCACCTTTTATGTCTATTGGGCGCGTGCGAAGACCTCATGCCGGGGTGCAGGGAACGAAAGTGGCGATGTTCGCGTAGTGATGGATGAGCCAAGTTGTAGTCCGGAAGCGAATTTGCCCTGGATCGTCACAAATTTGCGTCCGAAGATGCTTTCCGGACGTCTCTTGAAATGGCAACCCACATGCCTCAGCTAATCGTGGAGAGGAACCATGCATTTGGACAGTATAGGTGTGGTCGATGGGCGGGAAATAAACGCGCGGGACAACTTTGACAAGGCAGGACGCAGGCTGGCTGGCGGAAAGCTGCGCGCCATTGCGGCAATGATGCTGACCATGGCTTCGTGCATGCCTTCGGGTATGGCGGCACAGACGCCGGCTGGGACCAGAGGGCCAGACAAGGCTGCTTCCGCGCTGCCGGCGGCGCCGGCGCCAATACCGACCGAGCCATTTTCGCTTCGCGACTCCGAGCGCGATTTTTCGCAGCCTTATGCCCGCTTCCTTGGCAACCCCATCAACATGTACCGGCCCACCACGATTGGCAAAGCGAGCTTTGAAAATTCCGTGCGGCTCACCGATATGGTGAAGGACGGCAAGATTTACCTCAGCCTCTCCGATGCCATCGCGCTGGCCCTTGAGAACAACTACGACATTGCGATTGCCCGCTACGATCTGAGCATCGCGGACACCGACATTCTGCGCACCAAGACCGGACAGTTGCCATTGGGCGTGCCGTCGGGTCTGATCACGAATACTCTGAGCGGCTCTACTTCGACTTCGACGCTGTCCACCGGCGGTGGTCCGGGCGGAAGCACGGGCGGCGCAGGCGGCGCGGGTACGGGCGTCAGCGGCTTGTCTCTCACGACGGGCGGCGCCGGTCCTGCCCCGGAAAGCCTCGATCCCAACCTGGGAGCGACGGTTTCGTTCGATCGCGATCATATTCCCTCTACGAGCTTCTTCTCCACCGGTACCAGTTCGACAAACAACTACAACTTCACGCTCAACCAGGGATTCGTCACCGGCACAAATTTCCAGTTTGCCTTTAACAATAGCTATGCCACCTCGGACAATGTCGTTACGCAGTTCAGCCCGGAGTTGAGTTCCACATACAAGGCCACCGTCACCCAGCACCTGCTCCAGGGCGCCGGCATCTGGGTCAACAAGCGTTTCATGTACCAGGCGATTAACGACCGGCGCATTGTGGATTCGTCTTTCCGCCAGCAGATTCTTTACACGGTAAATCAGGTGGAAAGCATCTACTGGGGACTGGTCCAGGCATACGAGGATGTGCAGGCCAAGGAGCGCGCTCTCGACCAGAGCACCAAGCTTTTAGGAGACAACAAGAAGCAATTGGAGATCGGCACCATGGCTCCGCTGGATGTGGTCAACGCGGAATCGACCGTGTCCACCGACAAGCAGGCCTTCATAAGCGCGCAGAGCGCACTGAACTATCAGCAGCAGATCATCAAGCAGGCCATCGCCCGCAACCTGAACGATCCGGCGCTTTCCGCCGCGCCGGTGATTCCCACCGATCGTGTCAGCCTCGAGGAGATTCCCGAAGAAGCCCAACCGGAGGAGGCGCTGGTGCAGGAAGCGTTTCAGCGGCGGCCGGAACTTGAGCAGGCTGTGCTCACCCTCCGCAACGATGAGATCACGCTGAAGGGCGCGCGCAATGCGCTGCTGCCGACCTTCGATATTTACGGATATATGTCGGGGCAGGGTGTTGCGGGTTCCATCAACCCGAACCTGAGTTCCGCTTTCTGCGGCGGCACTTGCCCCACGGGCGGCGCAGGTGGATACGGGACTGCCCTCGGTCACGCCTTCAACGACTCGGCCCCGGACAAAGGCATCGGCTTCAATCTGAACATTCCGCTGCGCAACCGCTATGCGCAGTCGGTACAGGAGCGCTCGCTGATGGAATACCGTCAGGCTGAGTTGCGCCTGGAACAACTCTACACACAGATCCGCATGCAGGTGGTCAACGCGAAGTTTGCGCTCACCAATGACCGTGCCCAGGTGCAGGCTTCGTTGGCCGCCAGGGACTACAACCAGCAGAGTCTGGACGCCGAGGTGAAAAAGCTTCGGCTGGGTGCATCCACCACCGCCAACGTGCTCTTGCAGGAGCGCAATCTGGCTGGGGCGGAAGACAACCTGATCGCGGCTCACGCTGCCTATGCCAAGGATCGCGCCGGCCTCTATCAGACGCTCGCGACCACCTTGCAGCACTACGGCATCAACCTGCCTGAAGCGGCTTCCGGGGAGATTAAGACGACCCCGGTTGTGCCTGGCGTACAAGCTGCACCGCCGAGCAAGGAACCCTCAATGACTCCGCCCGCGGGCCGGTAATTTTCTGCTGGAAGAAACAAAAATGCCCGGCCCCGCGCCGGGCATTTTCTTGTGGATCAATGAGCCGAGGCAGGTCAATCGCATTTGAAACGTTGAAGGGTACGGGCTTCAGCCCGTACCCTTCATTTTTCGCTCAAAATCAAAATGCGTTTGCCTTGTGAGCCGAGGTCAGAATCCGTGCTCTATCGCTCCGCGACCAAATCAAGCAAATCAAAGAACTCAGGGAAGCTGATAGCGGCCGATTCAGCGCCCTGGATCAGCGTATCGCCATCGGCGCGAAGCGCTGCGACGCTGAAGGCCATGGCGATGCGATGATCGCCGCCGGAGTCGATGGTGGCGCCATGCAACGTTTGTCCGCCGGGCACATCCAGGCCGTCTTCGAACTCAGCCACCTCGGCGCCCATGGCGCGCAGATTTCTCGCCACCAAGGCAATCCGGTCCGATTCCTTGACGCGCAGTTCTTTTGCGTCGCGGATGCGGATGCCGCCGCTGGTATAGGGCGCGATGGCCGCCAGCACCGGCAGCTCATCGATCAACTGGGCAGCCAGCGCGCCGCTGACTTCCGTTGTTCCAAGGCCATCCTTCGGCGCCGAGACCTGTACCGTGCCCACCAGTTCGGCGTTCTTTTCCTCAAGATGGAGGACGCCGATCTTCGCGCCCAGAGAGGTCAACACATCGAGCAATGCGGCGCGCGTTGGGTTGAGTCCAAGCGAATCGAGCACCAGATTTGCGCCGGGGAAGAGCGCCGCGGCGCACAGAAAGAATGCAGCGGAAGAAAGATCGCCGGGCACTGTGGCCTCAATGGCATGAAGCGTCTGCGGCCCGCTAATAGAAACCGAATCCACCGTGCGGGTCAGCGAAGCGCCGAAGGCACGCAGGGCCAGCTCGCTGTGGTCGCGCGTGCGGACGGCCTCTCGAACGGTGGTCGCGCCCTCCGTTTGCAGGCCGGCCAGCAGGATCGAGGTCTTGACCTGCGCGCTGGGAACGGGCGTGGTGTAGTCGATTGCCTTGAGCCTTGTGCCCTCGATCGTCAACGGCGCATGGCCTTCAGTGAGAGTGAGTTTGGCGCCCATGGCTTCGAGGGGCTTGCGGATGCGCTCCATGGGGCGGCGGGAGAGCGAGGCATCGCCGATGAGCGTGAAACTGCCCTGTTGCGGCGCCAGCAGGCCGGAGATCATGCGCATGGTCGAGCCGGAGTTGCCGCAGTCGAGCGGGCTATTGGATGGAGTCACGCAGCCGGCTACGCCTGTGACCTCGACGGCATCATTGCCGAGTCGATTCACCTTCGCGCCCAGAGCTTCCATGCAGGCCAAGGTCGAAGCGCAGTCGGCGCCGGTAGAGAAGTTGGTGAAGCGCGACGTGCCTTCGGCAAAGGCGCCCAGCATGGCGTAGCGGTGGCTGATGGACTTGTCGCCGGGCAGGCGAAGACTGCCGCTGACGTTGCGGGCGGGGCGGATGAGGCGTTCTTCAGTCGCGGTGTGCAAGCGTGCTCCAGGGATGGTGTCAATTCAAGTTTAACCAGCCTGGCAGCTTCAACGAAGGCGGCTTTATCTCTGTACTCAGGCAATCGCATTTGGATCTTGAGCGAAAAATGAAGGGTACGGGCTTCAGCCCGTACATAAAACAGCGCAAAATCAGTCGGGCTTTAGCCCCTGAGAGACAGCCTCTGTGTAGATTTCTTCCCGATTTTCGGCGCGCGCGTGGTTCTCATTCCATCAGGATCACAAGCCCGCACTCGTATCGTCTCTCCCCTCAGGGGCTAAA
>Ga0181529_10000562_pt1 | contig 53246 bp, 72 predicted proteins | sample PEATcosm2014_Bin_36_FD_119763 | JGI IMG/M metagenome (GOLD analysis project Ga0181529, IMG submission 119763) | Peatland microbial communities from MTU Mesocosm Facility, Houghton, MI, USA - PEATcosm2014_Bin10_30_metaG | ecosystem: Environmental > Terrestrial > Soil > Wetlands > Peat | place...
GTTGTCTTCGTTGTTTCTTCGCTTCTTGCTCAACAACGACCCACTTCGGAAGGTTGTGTTCGTTTAGTGCACGAATAGGGGAATCCCGTATTACCGTATATAAACCAGTTGCGTCTGCAGTGTGACCCTTTTTATCAGAGTCCATCGGGACGTAACTTCCCGGAAAAACGACGTATGCTGTTTCTGTACGGATTTCACCGCAATCAACTCCGTCAAACTTGAGTTTCGGGTTATTCGCCCCTCCGTGGTACGAAAGGTAATGGGTGAGGTTATCGTTTATAAAGTAAAGGTGAAATCCACCACTTCTCGTCCGAATTGTAAGAGTGTCGTAAGTCTCTATCTGTTCGTTGATAATTTTCTCGGTTAGCTTGAACTTTCCGTCGTCGGTAAGATCGATATCAATAAAACAGATGCCGTCGAATTTCGCACCGGCTCCTATGTTAAATCCCCTTTCGATGAGTTTTCTACCCTCTTCGAAGGATATATTTGTTTTCGTCCACTTTCCAGTAGGAGTCTTTTCGTTCTCGTTAATGTCGAAAAGATGGACGTGTACTTCCTGCGGTAGCTCTTTTAATCGTGCCACCGCACGGTCGTATTCACGAAGTCTATCCTCGGTTGGTATTTTACTCTTCTTCGTGATCATTCATTGTGCCATTCTCCTTTATCAAGTTCTCGATCATGTTCTTGGCGTGGAACTCCTTGAGAAGTTTCAGGAATTCACGACGATAGTATTCGAGTTCTTCTTTGGTAAGCACAACGGTATGAGCGCGCAGACACGGGTTTGCATAGGTGTCCGTGCTCAACGAAATTAACATTCCCTGCTCTGGTGTACATTCGAGAAGTTCGTAGTATCCCCCGAGCTGGTATTTATATGTCTCGTGTAGTTCTTTGCTTGATTTTAAATCGGCAAGTGTATATACCCCGTTTATAGGGGCAACGAGGTCGGGGGTTCCCGCGAACTGATGCTCTTTATTGATAATCATCTTTTCGATTTTCCTCGGATACCCGATATCAAGTCCCAAGTCTTCCCACATGGCTTCGCAAAGTTCGAGACGGTGTGTCGCGTCCTTTGGTATTTCCTGCGGGGAGAACATTGGGGGTTCAAGCGGCTGCGGGGCTACCTTACTGAGAATCCGGAAGTGCATCAATGTCCCGAGAGTGGAACTGTCCTTTACGGTTCTTTTCCAGTTGCCGTTATTCTTCTTCCAGTTCGATAACCTTTCCGGCTCTGGCATCGTAGCGTGTAACACCGTTGTTACGCTAGGATAGTAGACGCCGTCGCGTGCGTAAATATGTACCAAAACAGTTCCTCCATGCGCATATTAATGATGATTATCTACGTCGTGATCGTTAAAAAGCTTTTGCGCTTGAATTTCAGAGACTCATTGTGAGTCTCTGAAAAACTTCACTTTACACCAAAAGTTACATGCGTTTTCACATCGGGGAAATACAACAAAATTACGTTTTCTACACACTTCACTACTATTCCCCATCCCCACTTATCGTAGGGCGGGGTCGAGATATGCAGCCGGCGGCACGACTTAATTTGTTCGAGCGTCACGCGGCTGTGTGCTCTCGTCTGATTTTTGGCGGAAGTCTTGCGGGCTGCCATAACTGCGGGAACACCGAGTCCGATTGGACTGCGGCATCTGAGAACGTTATCGGATATGTTTCATCACCTGCTAGGCGGTAGAGTTCCGAAGTAGACCAGATATACATGACAGCTCCTGTTCCGATCATAGAAAGAGATGCGAGATACGCTTTGTCTTTATATATCGCGGACATCCCGAGAGCACCCAAAAGAATAATAGCCATTGTTATGTTCATGTGGTGTGCCAATTCGTCTCGGTATTCCTGATACCCCGGATCAGTGAGCATCGACGGCTTAATGTTGATTGCGTTCCAGAATGTGAACGTTGCGCCCGATGCAACAAGAGATAATATAAGGTCTATACTTGATGGATGAAGTAGCTTATGCGTTACCTTCTTTGGCAGTTCAATAAGCTCCTCTCTCGCCATTGTAAAAAGTATTTCATTCGTAAACCTTATATAGTTTTTGTCGGGTTTGACCTAATCTGTTATATATTAGTGAAAACTTCAATTATTATGGAAAATTTTCAATATAAATATGTTTAAATACCTTTAAGAACCATTATATAGTATGCCAGAAAAAGGCGAAGACACCTTCACCGAGATCGTTTGTGTCATTGATCGATCCGGTTCGATGGACTCTATTAAAAATGACGCAATCGGAGGTTTCAACGCATTCCTAAAGGAACAACAGAGCCTCCCGGGAGAAGCGGCAATGACTATCGTGATGTTTGATCACGAATATCTCGTCCCATATTCGGGTGTTCCTATTCAGAACATTAAACCACTCGACGACAGTTCATATATCCCGCGCGGTACAACTGCACTCAACGATGCAATCGGGCGCGCGGTCAGCGAACTCAAGTGCAGAAACCCGAAGAAAGCGATCATCCTGATCCTAACCGACGGTCATGAGAATGCAAGCCACGAGTTCAACAAAAGTCAGATCAAGGAAATGATGAAGGAGTGCGAAGACCGTGGATGGTTCGTATCGTATCTCTCCGCGACACTCTACGCATTCGACGACGCGCGCTCGTATGGTATTGGGCGCGGGCAGACTGCATCATACTCGAATACCGGCAACGGAATCTTCTGTATGATGGCTACTGCAAGCCAAGCAACGTCTGACTACCGTGGCGGAGGAACCGCGTGTATGACCAACATGGCATCATACTCTGCGTCCGCATCCAACCTCGTTAGTCAGGGATGGGGAACCAGTACAACGGGATCTGTTCCTACGACAACAACCGATTACCTGAACGTACAGTCTGATATTGGAAGTGTATCAGACTCCTCGAAGAAAAAGCGCCGGGGGTACCCGTAATGTGTGAGCGCAAAGATATCCGTGACTACCGAACTGCCCCGGCTTCAAACTGTTCCGGTTCTCACACCGTTGTAATCCATCACGGAGGGGGATGCCACCATCACCACCACTCGTGCGGATGCGGGTGCTGCTGTAAGTGCAAGTGCTGTTCCTGCTGCAAGCCGAAGTGCTGCAGAAGTTTCTACAACTGCCGAAACTGCAGTAACTCGTGCTGTGAGTGCCGGTGCGCGGCGTATTGCCCTCCATATTACATCTGGACAAATACGTTCCCAACAACAACGACCCCACAGTGGTACTGTAATGGTGGAACGAGTGTAACCATCAACTACAATGTAACCATCAACTACAACAACGGGTCGAATAGCACGAACTACAGTGGATAAGAAAAAGATAATTTATCTTAACTTTTTTAACTCGCTACACAAGCTGCAGGATTTTCTTTCCTTCGGTATCGGGTCGTGACCTGTCATTCGATATAGCTTTCGTCCGCCTATACCCACACGTTTTCTTCGGATGGATTCATATATTATAGCGAGTGTGAAAAACCCGAGAAGTCCTACGATTGCATAGTCGAGATAATCCTGACCCGGAGTTGTGGGGTATTCCTGTTGAATATCTTCTGCCATGATTTATCCTCTCCCGGGGACAAACTTGCGTCCGCATGGCGGGTGTGGGCAGTCTCCTTCTACGAAGTGTCCTCCCCATGTCTCTACCTTCTTGGGGTGAGCCGCGCGGTATTTGTTATCTTCACTTGCGAGGAAGTAACCGAGTACTAATATTCCTCCTACAACACATAGGAACGCGATCCCGGGAGTCCAGTTTGGGGATGTGGTTGTACTACCGTCGTCTGACTGCATTGCGGTAGCCTGACCCCCGTTGCATCCACACATTTTCTGTCACCCGTTATACGAATGTCGCCTTTCCGGTTGCGTAGTGGGCGAACTGTTTTGCAATCAGGAATCCCCCGATGAGTCCGATTCCGACAATGAATGCGCTTCCGAGGAAACATGCGGCGTCCGTGTCGTTAACGGATGCAGCGCTGATTGATCTCGAAGCGATTCGGATCGGGCTTCCTTTCTTGTTATACCCGATTACATCTCCGGTCTGTCCGGTGTAATTTACTTCGGGCATTCGTCCCTGAGCAACTGCACCCGCGCGAATCGGAGTTCCGCGCTTCTGGTTCCAACCAACGACTGTTCCCGGAGCCGGGTTTCCCGTCCAGTCTATGTCAATTGGAGTTCTCTGTGGTGGAAATACGTCCATAGCTGTTCCTCTCATCATATCATACGTAGGGGTTGTTACAACTGCAACACTTCGCGCTGATGCATCCATATCAACCGCGCGCTGGCGATGTGCAATTGCGCTCATGCTTCTCTGGTGGTGTGCCATTATGATCTACCCCCGAATGCTCTTCCTACTCTGCCTGCTGCGCGTTTCAGTGCGCGTCCACCGTATCCCTTTTCGACAACTCCTTCACCTACCATGTAGAGCGAAACAGCGTAGAATGCAGCCCCGCCGACCAACAGGTAGAACATCAGCATAGCCGGATCCCACGAATCACAGGTTCCCCCGCCATTGGAATTGCCCATGCTTGAAACAATATCCCCAAACGTCATACAGTTCTGTTTAAGACAATAAAGTATTTAAAACTTTAGGATGAATTGTCCCACAACCTGTGGGACAAATAAAATGGACAAGCTTTTAAACTTGAAACACCTATAAATTTGATGCACGTAAGTGAAAGAGCTATAGTGAGTGAAAGCGTGAGTGAAAGCGTGAGTGAAAGAGCTAGCCGAAGTGAGCGTGCAAGGTGAAAGAAAATGGCAGGCGAAAAAATCAAGAATCTCGACGAAGATGAATTCGTTGAGAAAGTCCTTGCATATAACGAGGACGTAGCAAAGCAGGCGGAAGCTGCTGGAATCGACATCCGGGCTTTCGTCATCGGAACAAAATCCTCTGTCGATAAGTACGGTGTTTCGACAGGTGTTGCGTATGCAAATGCGCGACTCAAGGAAGCCGTGATCGAAGCGAACTCAGAGACCATCAAGGGTCTTATCGTCGGTCAGCGTGACCGCTACGGAACAAACGCTCCCATGCGTATTCCGGTATTAACCTCAACCGGGGACAATTCTGAGGTCATTCTTTGGGGGCACACCGTAAAGAGCGGTGACAGCAAGATCGAGCTCCCGATCCCGAGCGTCGCTACGATGCGCGTAATAACCGAAGGAGACTACAAGGGCGTTCCAAACGTAAGACTTGTATCCATCGAGAAATATGACAACTTGTCGATCCCCGACACAGTCGCAAGACTGACGAAGATCGCAAAGAGTCCCGGAGAACTCGGCGGAGAAGACGAACTTAGCGTCGTCGTTGTAAAGGGCAGGATCGCATTCATCACCCCGTGCACCAAGTGGAAGGGTAAAGAGAAAGACGGTAACTGGCCGGTCTATCTCCCGAACCAGCGCGACAACCCGGCGCATCACCCGGTGATGCAGGTTATCTTCGAGACACAGAGCGGGAACATCGCCCGTGCTGCATTCGACAGGAACCGCAATGCAGTCCCGACCGTTGCAGTCGAGGATCTGGAAGAGATTTGCCAAGACGCTCTCGGACAGAGCACCGAGCCGGTTGAGCAGGCACGGTTCGTGAGCAATATCTTCCACGGTCGTGAAGTCATCATCGTCGGTTTCATGACCAAGTACAGCTCTCAGGCGGACGTAAACTACATCGACATCGGAGCATACGCCATCTTCGATGCAGCTATCGGAAAGCAGGCTACTCTTGCCTCGAAACCCTCCGCCAAGAAACCAACTCCATCAGAGGACGAGGCTGACGATGAGGACGAGGAGACTCCAAAGGCAAAGCCCGCCGCAAAGAAGGGTGCGGCAAAGCCATCCGGAAGCTCTGCAGTCGATGATGTAAAGGAGAAGATTCACCAGTACTGTGATGCCATCGGCATCGAGCCGGGCAAGCTCCCCGTCACCGACGCTAAAAAGTACGAGAAGCTGAAGGAGACATTCGCTCCCGGAAAGTCCGATGCCTTCTTCCGCACTGTGCTCGACGAGCTAAAGGAAGAGTGAGATCATGGGTGGAAAGAAACAGGATCACGGGACGTTTAACGCCCCCGAACCCACTTTCCCCGCACTTTTTGATCGATCTCTTTTAGAGTCCGACGAGTATAAGCGGTTTATCTACTCAATACCTTTCAAGAATAAAAAGACGGGTGAACTCAAGTCGTCTAAAGGCATTACCGCCGCAGGTCTGATACGCGCGGCTCACCCGTACCTGAAAAGCATCGAGTCAGAGTTACTACACTACAACGCGCCGGAAGGGAGAAAGATCCTGAGCTGTGTGGTCAAAGTCACTGTTACGCTGGAACTTCCATCGAAACAGGAGATTAAAGTATCCGCCCTTGCAGACGGAGATGTGACCGGGGTTCCAAGTGCCGACACACTCGTGCGAACCACCGAAACCCGGGCACTTAACCGTGCGCTTGAAAGAATTCTCGACGTATCGAAAGCTGACCTAAATCCGGAGGCAGACTCTCCCGACGAAGAGGAACATGGAACTCCCATGTCACTCGCGGAAAAGTTAAAGGCACAGCGAGACAAACTCAATGCTACTGCTGAGGAAGAGGAAGATGCTGATCAAACCGATACGGGACGGGACGTGGGCGAGTCGGAGCCCGAGACGAGCAAAGACGACGACTGGTGACGACGAACCTCGTCGCCAGACCCGCAACAATTTTTTAAGAGGTAAAAATAGATGCCATCTCCGAAAGACCCTATAAAACGTGCGGAGTGGATAAGAAATTTATCTATATCACACGAAGGTAAATCAAGCGGGAGAAAAGGAAAAACGGGGTGTATCCCGTGGAATAAAGGAATACCATGCGCGACTGAAACCCGAGTGAAAATTGGTGATGCCAACCGAATAAAACGGTTGGGAACGCATCATTCATTAGAAACATGTGAAAAGATATCCGCCTCGCTTAGTAACGAAAATAACCCCATGTGGAAGGGTGGAGTTTCCTTCGAGCCATACTGCTCGAAGTTCAACGAGAAGTTCAAGGAACGTGTACGTGCTTTCTTCGGATACAAGTGCATGTTCCCGGGGTGCGAGCACGTGTGGCAGCCCGGCGAAAAGAAACTCGCAGTTCACCACGTGAACTACGATAAAACCTCGTGCTGCAGTGATGCAATACCACTGTTCGTTCCCGTGTGTCCCGGGAGTTGTCATGCGAAAACAAATCATAATCGCGGGTATTATGAAAAAGTATTTACGGATATGATTATGAATGAGTATAATGGGGAATGTTATCTAAGGGTGTCGAATGCTGATCAAGCCGTTGCGGGACGGAACGTGGGCGAGCCGGATTTCGAGAAAGACAACAGATCGGGCAGACGAGGAGAAACCACGCCGATTAACACGCAATAACTTTCTACGAGGTAAAAAAATGGAAAATATTCAAATATCGCGCTGGTCTTCGCATCCCTACTTCTTCATCAACGGCGATCTCGATTTCCGTGTTATAAAAGCTCTTGAATACGAGCTGAGTTACTTCGTTGAAGGATACGAAAAGACAAAGAAATTCAAGGAAGGTAGGTGGAACGGTCAGGAGTGTCTCCTGTACAAAAGTAAGAAAGGAACCCGTTTCTTCCCCGCAGGTCTGATTGAAACTGTGAAGCGTGTATTATCGGATTTCGAGGTTGATTTTCTCGTTCAGGATATCAAACTCTCCGATGTTCGGAAGAAGTATAAGCCACTTGACCTCACGTGGACGGGGCCGGAACTGCGCGATTACCAGAAGAAAGCCGTACTTGATATTATGAACAAAGAAGGCGGAACCGTGTGTCTCCCCACCGGATCCGGAAAGACAGTGGTTATGCTTAGGATTGCATACGAGTATAACCTTCCATTCATCGTTGTTGTTCACACAAAGGAACTGCTTTACCAGTGGGAGAAGAACATAAAGACATACTTCAACGGGCGATGCCCGGGACTTGTGGGAGATGGATATTACAATATCGAACCCATCACCATTGCCATGATGCAGACACTATCACAGAAGATCGTCAGTGAAAAGATCGAGAACCTGAACTTCCCGATATTCGTGGCTGATGAATGTCACAGGGTTCCTGCAGAAACGATGTACGCGGTTTCCATGCGATGCAATGCTCCTGTCAGGATCGGACTATCCGCAACACCAACGCGCACGGATGGTGCGCAGTTAAAAATATTCGCCGCATGTGGCGAGATACGATCAAAGATTACCCCGGACGAGCTTATAAAGGCGGGAGTCCTTGCAAAGCCGAAGTTCGAGTTCCTCACACCATCGGGAATGTATATCCCTCGCGGCACGAAGTATTTTGATGCTTATCTTAGCGGAATCGTTTTAAACGAGAGCCGTAATAACCTCATCGTAAAGAAGGCACTCGAATATGTTGCTCAGCATCATACTGTATACATTCACGTTGAGAGAATTGATCATGGTGAACTGTTACAGGGTCGTATTCCGGGTTCGGTATTCCTGAGTGGGAAGGACGGGGCAACAAAGCGACAGGGTGTGCTTCGTAAGTTCTCAAAAGGGGAAATACCCGTGCTTGTATCAACACTGTTGAAAGAAGGTGTTGATATACCAACCATCAGTGTGTTTATAGCTGCGGGTGCAGGCAAGTCCGAAATTGCAGTTATACAGAAAGCGGGGCGAGCACTCCGTGTTGCTCCGGGGAAAACCGAAGCTGTTATCGTCGATTTTCGTGACTCCGGAAGGTACCTCGCGGATCATTGGGCAGAGCGATATAATACGTACAAGTCGGTGTTCGGGGATTACGTCCCGGATGTATAACATAACATTTTTATACTCTCAGCGATGTACCTGTGTATATATGAAGACCGTCGGGTATGGTGGAGACGACGATCCGGAATGCACCAAATGTCAGCAGATTCTTGAAATCGCGGCGTCTGTGTACGAGAAGGTCGATTACATTGAACGCAACTTGAACGATCTTAAGCAATTTCTTGCTGAGAACGAGTGGGTTCTATTGGAAAATTCTGGAAACATTAGACAGTTTCGCCACCCTGAGCATCATATAGATCCGGAATCATTACAGCTTGCTTTCGCACAAGCTTCCCGGTTCGAGCGGTTGGTTCTCACATTAGCCCGCTCGGTTGATCGTATGACCACACAATGCAAAGAGTTTGCTGAGGTAAATGCGAAGAGCAGTAGGGAGAAGAGTTAGTATGACGACATATACAACAGATGGGTGGGGATGGGATTCCTCCACGGATATCGTGTTTGAAGGTGTGGGAACTCCTATATCGGCGATTGCCGGTGCGGGAGTTATCATATCATCGGGGCAGTCACTTGGAGTTACCGGAGGAGTTCTATTCGCCGGGGATGTAGTTTCTATCGAAATATGGCTTGTCGATGGAAACGGAAATTATATCAAAACACTTTCCAGTGGGTCTGTTGATTTACTGAGCTCAAACGACTTCACGTTCAACACTTCGTTCTCTGTGACACAAAGCGGAACATACGGCATTGCAGCCGTGTATTATGATTCGAACGGCAACCTGTATGGGGGATGCGAAACCGATTTCAGCATTACCGTAACAAGTGGCGGCGGAGGCAGCGGGGGCGGCGGCGGCGCGCAGAACCCTACCGTTACTATCTACGGAGACAGCAGTTTTACTGGAACGGGTGCAAACGGAAACACCGTGACATACACCATCGGTCAGTCGGGTTCGTTTGTTCAGGGAAGCAATGTCACGGCAACGTGTTATTTCGTGACTCAGGGTGGAAGTCCGATAGACTATACTTTGGCTGTTACGTATAACGGAAGACAGTTTGCGTCTCAGGATATCGGAACGATCTCTTCCAGCAGCAATGTCAATACAGCTACCATCACATTCCCGTTTCAGGGGACTGGAAACTACGTCATAGAAATCATGTACCCAGCCGTGGACTACAGCACGTACACTGCTGCAACGTCAATCACCCCGTTGACCGCCGTTTCGGGAACGATCCCTACCGCAAATCTCGTTATAACGGCTGGCCCGACGTTAAGTAAGACGCAGATTTCTCCGGGTGGAAATGCGACAATATCTGTTACCATCCAGAACACGGGTGGATCTCCCTCTACTGTCCAGTACCTGAGTTTATCGGCATACACCGGAGACCCGAACTGGAACGGGACAACTGTAACTATACCCGAGATTAACCCTGCTCAATCATACACAGCAACAGCGTCATACTCAGCTTCAATGCAAGCAAGCGGAACAGTAACTATTTGCGCCGTGATACTGACTGAAAGTCCAACCAGTTAATACCTTTTTTCTAAAAAAAGAGGGGTTTATACCCCTACCGTCAGGATCTTGAATACGAAGTATCCTGAATACGGGCTCTGCGTTGCCATTGCACCGTTCAAGGACTGAACCGAGATCCAGTTTGCCCCGGACAATGCTCCCTGATCTGCCTGCACGGATGCAACCAGAAGGGGCGGCGCGATAACTCCCGAGACAAGTGCCAACGGGTTCTGAGTGTATCCCGATACAAAGACGGGGTTCCCCGACTGTGTAGATGACTGAGATACTGACAGAACATCGATCACTCGTCCGAGAATCGGAACCTGAACAAGCGTTGTGTCGTTTGATACTGCGGTTTTTACACCGAGAGTAGTGAGCACGAGCTTTCTTGCGTCACGAGTTGTTGCAACTATCGAGTGAACTGATCCGCTTGCAGTGGCTACACCGTAAGCAGTTTGTCCCATCGTAGTCGGAATCATTGTGAATGCCATTTTGTATCACCTTTTGGCAATAAATTACTAACCCGGTTTCCCGGATTAGTTGATCAACCCGCTGCCGGTGAAGCGACCAGCCTGAATGTTCTTGTTGAAGTTCGTCTCGTAGTAGACCATTCCGAGGAGTGGGAGTGTCGAGAGTCCACCAACGTTCGGCATTGCGTAAATCTGCATACCGACGAGGTGAGAGATCGGGATCATTCCCGGAGTCGTGTACTGGTAGATGTTCTTGTCAGTCTCGATGGTCTGAGCGAGGGTTGGCGGCTGTGCAATCGGGGTGTACTTGTCGAGTAACTGCGAGCGGAAGAACAACTGCTCAATCTTCGGAGTTGTACCGATTTCACAGATACCATCCTGTGCAATTACCACGTATGAGTGGTAGCTTGTGACTCCGCTTCCCTGATAATACAGTGAAGAGAGTGAGTTGATTGCGTTGGACTGAGTTGCGGGGCCACCGGCGATGCTAAACATTGCACCTGCGGTCAACTGTGCGTCCCATGATCCATATCCAGCCGGGACACTGTCGTTGTATCCAGTGTATCCGCTGTTACCTGCTGCTGCAGACGAAGCTGTCTGTGTACCGTTGTACATGAACAGGTACGGGCAGAGGAAGTCAACACCGAGTCCGCCAGACTGTCCGGGATATGCGAACACCTTAGTTTCAGGGAAGATACCCTTTGCAATCTGTCCCCACTTTACGAATGCCTCACGCTGTGGGCGGAGGGTTGCCGCAAGCTTCGGGGAAACGTTCTCGATTTTCTTTACGTTGAGGTCGAAGGCGTAGAGAATTGCGTTTCTCTCGTCAGACGAAATGTCTGCAATATCGACCAAGTCCGTTGCTCCTGTGAAGATACGGATACCTGCCGCAGCTTCCGGAGCGAACATGTCGCTAATACTTGCCTGTGTCATGCTTTATCACTTGCGGTACTTACCGCAAACGATATATAGTTCCGCAGCGTATATAAACATTATGTGTGGATTTACTGGATTTCATGTAATTCCATGCTGGAAGGGTATGTATGACTTTACGAAAGGGAGAGGCTAAGATCGATATACGATGCAAAGACCCCAAGACCAAATCCGAGTTCAAGAAGATAGCTGCGGATTTCGACAATTATGAAGAAGTCATCAAATGGTTTATAGCTAACTATCCACTGTTCTGCAAGCTTGCGCCATCGTCAAAACCCGTCCGTGGTGGAGTCTTATGATCATAGGGCACGTGTTCGAGGAAGAATACTGCCCGATTGAGAACAGACGATGCCGGCATCATTCAAGCGAGCATGTGTACCAGACCCGACCGGCGTGTGACATTCACAGCAAGAAGATAGTAGTCATTCGTGAAACCGTCGAACTCGGTAGCTTTTGCAATAATGCCGGAAAGTTCACACGCGATCTCAAAGGTTTCTGCATTGCAAAGTTCGCATTATCCACGTCGAAACGTTATGAAATGCCGAAGAAACCGACTACTAAGAGAAGAGTTGTTAAGAGGAAAAAGTGAACATCCTTAGAGGATGTTCATTTCCTTACGAGTTGGCTGGCTGTACCCGCCTGCTGGAACCGCGCGGACTGCTGCAGCGCGTGGGAACGCACGTGCCATAGACTGAGTCATCGACATTCCAGAGAGGATTCCAGTTGTGAGTGCAGCTCCACCGTATGCAACGAGAAGGTTCTGCAGTCTCGGGTCGCCGAGGAATCTGTGGGTCTTCATTGAAACGAAACCGACGGCAATCGCAACAGCTCCTGCTGCAATACCGACAAGAGCCGATGGCTTACCGAATCCGCCTAGCATTGGCATCCAGTTTGCTCCCGAGCTATCGACAAACTTCTGTAACAGATAAGTCTGTACGATACCGGCAGCCGATCCACCAGCGAGCATGGCTACTTCCTTTTCGTATACCATAATAACGGTGTATTGGTGAACAAACTATAAAAACTTTTTTGAAAAATGTTACATGTATTCAATGATTTCGCTGCCTTTTGGTAGTGATGCTGAGGAAGGTATATATTGTGATGATTGTTTTCCTGAGTGATACTCCTTGAAGAAATACGCTGCTGCGATCAGTCCAACAATAGCTAATCCGCCATATACGATGATTGCACCTGCAGGACTTGATGTTGCCTCGCTCACGAGTTTACCGACGGAATCTGGTACTACATCAAGTACAAACCATGCAACTATACCCGCTACGATCAAATCAGCGATTATACTTATTGCAAGTTCTTCCCATATCTGTTTAGAATGAAACGCCGAGCTTGTTACAGGCACAGCCGGGGTGTACTGCACGAATGCGGTGTTATTATCCGGATCGACCTGTGCATAAACAAGCGTGCATCCCTGTCCGGAAAGTGTTGACTGAATCTGTTGTATCACACTCGGCTGCCAGTTGATATTAAGCAAATCTTCGACACCAGTAAAGTACGATCCCAACCCCGTGATAGTGTATGTCGTTTCATATATATCGCCGGGTTCGGGGCTGGTATCCGTATCCATTTGTACGAATGTGCCTCCGGTAACTTCCGTCCCGTACGTTGCTGGCGTTACCATGTTATTACACCTTGCGTTCTACAATGACAGGTCGTGATCCTTCTCCTTTATCCGGAGCAAACAGGACAAATAATAGCACGACACCTCCGATCACGAGATACGGGAAGTACTGGCTTGACATCGCCTGACAGATATAATCTGTAGACGAACACGTTGTCGTTCCACTATGTGTCGTTCCACTTTGTGTCGTCCCGCTTGTTGTTGTAACAACGGTGTTCGGATTTTGTGTAACGGTGAGGTTGTATGTAGCAACCCGCGTGAGATCGTAGTTTGACTTTCCGTAATCCCCGTAGTCGATTGCCATCAGCTCGTAATTTCCGGGCGGTGGCGCATTAAACGCCGGGAATGTCAACTGGTACCCAAGCTGTGCATTCGGATTGTTCGGGATCTGACCTTCGTATGCAACCGAATTTACAAGTGTAGTCCAACAGTCTATTGTCCAGCAATCAAAAGTCGAGACAATCTGAGCTCCCGCCCATGTCCCCGTAGGAGATGCCGGTCGGATCAGAAGATATTCATACGTTTTTGTGGGATCCGGCCATCCCGCGTTATCGAAAAAATCAAGCCCGACGTAAACGGATACCGCGATTTGATCAGTATTATACGGGTTAGCGGGACTCACTTGCATCGTGTTCGGGTAGACATAAACCATATCGGTACACCAACTAATTGTGTATTTACGCGGACGTAATATTTATATGTTATCGTTTGCCTATACACTGGTATGCCAAAAATAACCGGGTACGTTCTGGATGTGAATGATAACCCTGTCGAGAACGCCACGGTGGTTCTGCCGTCTGCGGGATTATTTGCACTTACTGATGAGACGGGATATTACGAGATAGATAACGTTCCCGCCGGCATCCAGAGAATAAACGTGGTTCAGAGATACTACCAGAAGTTCAGGGCTGATATGAGAATCATCGAGGACATGATCATAACAATAAACCTCGACCGCCTATAACGTGAGTTATCATGGTATCACTACTCGAAGCCAAGAAATCCGTAGAATGTGTCCTCATGGCGAGGGATGATGTAATTGGTGTCGGGATAGACTATACCGACAATACCATCAAGGTCTATGTAAATGAGAGTGTGGGGGCAAATCTTCTGCCACTTCCCACAAACATAGCGGGATACGCGGTAAAAATCGTTGATATGCCCGGGTTCAAGCCCACATCATCGAAAGGAAGTTATCGTGCAATGCGATTTCGCCCGGTAGTTGGCGGAGTCAGCGCTTCCCACCCGGAAGTCACTGCAGGAACAGTTGGGGCAATTATCCGCGATAATGTTACGGGAAACAAGCTATTCCTTTCCAACAATCACGTGTTTGCGAATTCGGCTTCATTGACGAACGGTCGTGCAAATGAAGGCGACCCGATCTACCAACCGGGATGCTACGATATCGGAGGTTGTTCTTACAGCAATACAGAAGACGTGGTTGCAACATTATATAAATGGATTCCGTTTGACGATTCCGGAATGAACATCGTCGATGCCGCGCTTGCACTACCGTTAGATCAAAACTTGGCTTCACCATATCTTCTCACCGATAGCAGCCTCGATCTTATCCCGATCAACGGGGTTCGCTCGGTTTCCTCTCCGATAAAGATAAAGAAATACGGGAGAACAACCGGGGCAGACACCGGGGACGTGATAGATTGGAACTTCACGGTGGCAGTTGACTATGACGATGGAAAAACCAGAAATTTCACTGACCAGATTCTTACAACCGCGAGAACCGAGGGAGGAGATTCGGGTTCTATCCTTCTGGATGAGAATAACAACGCCGTTGGTCTTATTTTTGCAGGGGGTCAGGATCTTCTCGGGGGAAATTACGGAGTTGCAAACAAAATCCAGAACGTTCTGGCAATGTTTGGACGAACCGATGTGGATATATCAAACGGATGGAGCAGTGCCGATTGGGTAGATCCGATGCCGGTGTTCAAGGTGGAACAATGAGACACGAACCTTTAAATACGGGTTCTGTCAATAATTCACATAACGGTGCATTGTAATGGCGACGTGTGCTACAGTTACGGTATTAGGAGCATCAACCCCCACAACGTGCACGTCTTCATGTACACCGGGTTCCGCTAACGTATGTCTCAACAACAATACCTACATGTGCATGAGTGGGTGTCTCGTGACGACGGGGGTTTTCTGCGGGTCGCAGCCCGGGGGTTCCTCTGGTACGGGAGTAATAACGGCGTCAAGTACCGTAACCTCTTCGACGTCGGTTCTCGCTCCGGTATGCACCGAAGGGTCGGAAGTATGCAGTGGTTACACGCTGTACACTTGTGAAAACAATACGTGGACATTCATAGAAGACAATTCCCCAACATGCGGGTATGGGAACGTTGGAGTAACTACTTCAACACCGACAACGACAACCGGAACGACAACGTCGAACACTGTGACAATTGCGGGTATAACAATGGATCAGACTACCTTTACGTATCTGATTGCAGGGGCAGCACTCGTTGGATTATTCGTAATTCTCGGAGGACGGAGAGACTAATATGGCATGTGGAACAATTCTGGTAACAACTAGCACCGGGGGCGGTGGAACAACAAGCGGTACCACCGGGACTACCTGCGTGAACGGAGCTACTCACTGCAGTGGAACTACCCTGATGACATGTAATAACGGAAAATGGACTGCAACTACTCCGAACTCCCCTCAGTGTGGATATAAGACTGGCGGCGGGACAACAACATCAAGTGGAACAACCGGAGGCGGAACAACTGGCGGTGGAACAACCGGAGGCGGAACAACTGGCGGCGGAACAACTGGCGGCGGGACATCACCCACATGCAATGGTTTATATGATAGTACTGGACAATTCAATGTATCGTGTCTCTTTGAGCCGCAGAACCAGAACACGCTTATTGCACTTGGGGTTGGGGCAGTCGTGTTATTCATTCTGCTATCGAGACGGTGAGAATCATGACGCAGCTAGTACTAGTACAGGAAGGAGCGGGAATGTGCCCGATATCAGGAACTTACACGGTTACGGATAGTGGCACGGTGACAAGTGGTGTCACCACAAGTGGAGTTGCAGGAGGCGTTGGTATTCCACTCCCACTAATGGCAGTAGCCGGTGTGGTTATGGTCGTAGGGCTTGTAGCAACAACGGGCAGTAAAAAGGAAGGTGGTGCATAATGGCAGGAACTCCGCAGTATGTGTGTATTAACGGGGATAAGTACGCTGTAGTTCCGGATGGAATGGCGTTGGAGAACGGGCAGTTGGTAAGTAATACAAGTCAAACAGATCAACTCGGAGATATCGAGAATCTGATACAGACGCTTATCGATATTCAGGGTGGTGGAAACTACCCCGGGGCATATCGTTCTATCAACATAACGATCCAGCCGGGAGAACAGAACTGGAACATCCCGATGGGGATGATGTGTGACAAACTGATTATGTCATTTGACCAGAGGATAACGCTGCGTCTTAATTCTACGACAGCAGACGCGATATTCCTCGATCAAGATCAGTCTCCGTTCCAAGTCTCCAACCTCAAGCTGAATCAGGCTATTCACGATCTCTACGTCACAACGCTTCCGTCGCAGAGCACGAATGTCAGTATCCTCGCGTGGGGGCTGATTGTATCATGACGATATCATATTCAGCTCCACGAGGTATAGATCCGGAAAACTTTATCTATGTCCGAAATGCTTCGACTCTGGCAATCCCGATAGTAGCAGGAGCTCAGAACTATACCCTGATTTCATGGGTAAAAGATCCTTCACAGGGCAACGCCCTGATCGAAGCCATAGGAACCGATCAGCACGACAATTCGATATACACGTGGGTCATCGACGGGACTACAATGCCGTTTTCAGGATCAGCCCGCGTCGGAAGCATTCAACAGCCGTATGAATTCCTCGATCCGATCATCTGTCAGCAGTCGGTACTCCTATATATAACTAACAACAATTCAATTGCATACCCGAACAACGGTGTTGACCCTGCAGATGCAATACCATACGAGGGGTTATTCACTGGAAGATGGGCATAAGGTGAATCATGACCAGAAATGACATGGAATTGACACGAATACGGAATCCGAGGGTATTCGATGCCTCGTCTATGTCATTTCAGGCTTCTGACGATACCTCCGTTGGTACAGTTTCGCAAGATCAGGTTGTGCTAAGTCAGAATATTCTCGGGCTTCTCTTAATCGGGTTCATCGGTATTGGGCTTTCGATTGGACTGGCTTGCTGTTTGATACTCTTGATGAAAAAGAAGGGGATCTAAAATGGTACGGAATGACATGGAATTAACCCGAACAAGACCGCCGCGTGTGTTAGATATGACCGCCGCGTCTATGGATGTTTCGGATTATTCTGGCGGGGTTCCACCAACAGAGGGGATTGTCTTGAACCAGACCGTATTCGCCCTGATGGTTTTCGGAATAGGACTTGCAATCGGTCTTGCATTCGCCGTGTTGTTATTATCAAAGAAAGGAAGGATTTTAGAGTAATATGGACGCAAATACCGCAATGCTGAAATTACTGCAGAATATCGACGACGATCTGAACACCATCATAGATACCCTGCAGTGGAAAGGGCAGTATGCACGAGTAATCGACAATATCGACCCGAACTTCACACAGGAATACCCGTTCGTATTCCCCGTGCGATTTATCAACGTAAGTGCAGATCAGCCTATAACGATCTACATCAACGACGAGCAGAACCCGCCAATAGATGTCGATCTTACAGAGATGCCGTTTAATCTTCCGTCTGTATATCCGAATATGAATATACGCAGGATATTTATACAGACAAAGACCAACCCCACGAAAGTGAAGATATTTGCGATTGGCTAAGGTTTAAATATCTTCGCGTGGAAAAGACTTTATAGTTATGGCTGTAAACAAGTCGCCCGTTGGACTCGCTCCTGTTAACTTCGTGTATGAGAGACGCGCTTCCACGCTTACGTCTTCCGTGCCTGCAGGATCGAGTGGTTACACTCTCCTCTACTGGTCGGTTCCACAGGGGTATGACCACGCGCTTGTTGACGCTGTGGGGACAGATCAGCACCTCAGTTCGTATTACACGTGGGTTGTAGATGGGGTAGTGCTTCCGATCTCGGGGCCAGCGAGTGTGGGATCTGCGCAGGAGCCGTTTGTGTTCCCCGCTCCTCTTTATATTTCGGGATACATTGCGCTGTATGTTAACAATTTCAACGTAGTTTCATACCCGAATACAGGGACAAAACCCGACGATGAGTTCGGGTACGAGTGTGTTTTCATTGGACAGTACACGTAGGTGGTATTAAATGGCAAATCAGGGAGATCCGAGATCATTCAGGGAAAGCACGCGAATATCTGGCAATGTTGTAATTATTTCGGGGCAGACTGTTACTGTAGCAGGTATCCAGATATCCGGTGTTACCATCCAGATTTCGGGGGAGACGCTGTACGTTGCCACGTCGGGGAATACTCTTGCGGTTTCGGGAACCGTCTCTCTCTTGTCGGGATCTGCCGTAAACGCATATATATCGAACGCAGTCGAGATTTCCTCGATAGATCAGAGCTGGTCTATATCCGGCCTCGATATGAAGATTAGCTCCAACGTGCAGGGATTAATTGTATTCTCAGGAAACGTGGTATCTCAGCCAACGTACTTAAATCGCGTGACTCTTCATCTGAGCAGTACGCAAAGTACTTCAAGTGAACTCGCGGTTTACCATAATTCGTTTATCGGGGCAGGCGGATACAGTGTAAAGATATTCTCACAGAACATGTCCGGACATCAGGATGTGGTTTATCTCCCGGATGCGCCGTATATGTTCTTCCCCGGCGCATGTATTTCCATGCAATTCACGAACTCGGGTGCATTGTCAACGGTAATGACCATAATATACAAGACGAACCCGTGATTCCGTTAACTATTTAAATCAAAACAGGGGATAAGACTATATATGGGAGCTTACGTTGACGGGAAGCTGGGTGCTGGCGATCACGCCCAGCTTACGGATCTGGATTATCCATCGTCCGCGCACACCGGGTTCGCCAATTTTCACGGGTTCGTGAACTGGACTGACTCGTTGATGACGTGGAACGACTTAACTCGCACGTTCACGATAGCCCCGACGTCAACCTCGTATACGTACTACTATCAGGGAGAACAGGTTAACGTATCCACATCGATGTCGGTCACGATTCCCAACACGCAGGGATTGTGGTGGTACTACTTTGATGCAAATGGTGTTCTCACCGCGAGCCAGTCTACTCCGAGTTACTTCACAACTGTGGTTATGGCGTCGTCATGGTGGACGGGAACTGCGGGGTGGATCAAAGAGGAACGTCATCACTACGACCGCAATGTAGAATGGCACGTGTGGGCTCACAATACCATCGGATGCCGATATTCCAGCGGTCTTAACCTGACTTACTCTGGAACCGGAGAAAGCACTACATGGGCGACAACTCCGGGTATTATATACGACGAGGATAACCTGTTTCCGGTTCCATCGTCACAGAATTTTGACTCCCCGAATCAGGCGAGGGTGATGTACCAGACGGGTTCAACAACGTTCACGTTCCAGACACCACTATCTCTGCAGCCCTTCCTGTGGGATTACACGAACAACGCTCCACAATACGTTCAGTCCGGAACGTACGCACTTACCGATTTGGCTTCGGGGTATTACATAAACTCGTACATGTATGTAACCGAGGATTATAACAAAGCATCCAATGGAAACGGGGATTGCATTACCCTGTTGGTGGAAACGGTAAGTTCCCCATATACTTCGGTTGTTGAAGCGGAGGCAGCCGAAATTCCCAACCTGCTTCCGTTTGCTCTGAATCCGGAAATGAAATTGTTGTATCGTATCGTGGTGGACTGGACAGGAACAATTCAGTCCGTTGTAGATTTGCGAACTCAGTCATACTTCGTAAGCGGTGGGTACTTCATACCGGGGGCAGACGCGATATCTTTCATCCCGTATTCATTCCTCACCGCCGTGGATGTTCAGGATGCAATCGAACAGATTGTCAACCAGTTTGCGGCAATCGACATTCTCGCGTACGACGAGATGGCTACTACTTTACTGTACGGTGGAAATCTGTCGATTAACGGAGGTGACGATACTAAGTTTGATCTCGCAGCCGGTGGCGCGGTTATCATTGACAACACCACTGACGGATCGAATCCGATACACACGATTGTGACGTGGAACACGACTACCGGCATCACAGACCCCTATCTCGCAACTGCAGACACCGTGTACATCGGGATTAACGCGGCGGGTGTACTGCAGTTCAGCCCAACTACCGCGTTTACCGATACACAGAGACGCAGCATCGCCACACTCGGGTGGGTGGATCACGTCAACAGAGTATATATCGAATCCGCCAAGATGGAGCCTGCAACATCCGTGGCTATCGGGTCGGTGATGCAGGATTTCTTCTACTCGTTCGGTGCATTCAACATCACCGGAAACAACTACTCGTACAGCAGCGGGTTGACTATCCAGAGAAGTGCGGGGACGGTTTTCGCCCCCAACCAGAACTACGGAATTGCACGAACCGATCCATGCGTTGTTGCAAACTCCGCAGAGAACCCAACTTCTTCGATATCATATTACTACAGAACCGGGTCTGGAACGTGGTATAACAACAATCCCACCGTTTCTGTGATTGACCCGAGCCACTACGATAACGGTACCGGAACGCTTGCATCGGTGACTTCCGGGCAATGGACAGTTCAGTTGATAACATATTACGCGCTGTGGGATCAAACCGATATACAGTACGGTCAGACGACATACGTGTCGGAAGCGGCGGCATTATCGGCATTACAGTCGCAACCGTCAATTAACCCATATAACTCTGTTGATGTGTTCCGTTGCTGGTTGGCGGTAAATGGGGGAGCTACAGACCTCACGACATCAAGTCAGGCGGTATTCACCAATGCCGGAAAATTCGGGAACATCGGTGCTGCGGGAAGTACTGGCGCAGGTGGAGAGGTTAACACCGCGTCGAACATCGGAACATCCGGGTACGGGTTGTATGTAACGAAAGTTGGGGTTAATCTTGAATTCGCTAACATAACCGGAGGATCGTCCCAAACCATCACGGTTTTCCAGAACACATCCGGTAACAATGTTAATATAGATGTTTCTCCGGTAACTACATTATCGGGAGCTGGGACAACAACCGTGCCCTCAACCGCCGCAGTGGTCAGCGGACTCAGTCAGAAAATAAACACCACTCTTTCAATCGCGTATTCGATTGCATTAGGATGATACCATGAAGCAACTCGTAACAAGCTACACGTTCAACAAAACCGCAAAGACTGTAACCCTTACGGGTTACTCCACGGTTAGCTTAGCTGGTCTCCTGCTGATTACTAACACAACGGTCAACAAGATCATCTACAACTTTGCTGATCCAACGACGACTGCAACCGTAGCCGGGAATGTCATTACCCTCTCCTATGACACGTCGTCGATGAACAACTCTGATGCGTTGCAGATTTTCTATGAAGATGGCAATCCGGAAAGCTGTGTCCAGACGATCTCAAACTACTACGTGAGCGTATCTGGTGCTGTCGGGGTCTCGATTTCCGGCGGCTCACAATCGGGAATAGTTGTATGGGGATACGGGACATCCGGACAGTTTCCGGTGCAGACGGTTTCCGGGTCATACGTATCTGTCTCGGGAACCGTACAGGTTTCCGGTACTGTAACCGCGAACACGGGGCTTTCCGGTGCTGCATTTTCTGGACAGATCGTGTGGGGAACGGGAACATCCGGTCAGGTATGGGTTCAGACCACTTCCGGAAGTTTTGTCACCGTATCTGGTTCGGTGTCTGTAACCGGCGGTGTCCAAGTTTCGGGAGCTGTGCAGGTATCAGGAACGGTAACAGCTAACACCGGGCTCTCTGCTGCGGCATTCTCCGGACAGATCGTGTGGGGAACTCAGACCTCGGGTCAGGTCGCTGTTCTGACTGCCTCGGGATCGTTTGTAACCGTATCCGGTTCGGTTTCCGTTACAGGAGGAGTTCAGGTATCGGGAGCCGTTCAGGTATCAGGAACGGTTTCGGTTGCAAATTTGTCGGGTGCAGCTTTATCCGGTGTTATCGTTTGGGGAACTCAGACTTCGGGTCAGGTTGCAGTTCAGACGGCTTCTGGTTCGTACGTTTCTGTATCGGGAGCTGTTTCGGTATCCGGCAACGTTGTAGGAATTACCATATCAGGGGGTTCGATTTCCGGTGCAGTGGTGTGGGGAACTCAGACTTCGGGGCAGGTCGCTGTTATCACTGCTTCCGGTAGCTGGGTAAATATCTCCGGATCAATCGGAGTCACCATGTCCGGAGGATCAATTTCCGGTGCGGTGATGTGGGGAACTCAGACTTCGGGGCAGGTTGCCGTACAGACGGTCTCCGGATCATGGGTAACAATCTCTGGCAGTTTATCCGCTTCGACTGTTCTTTCAGGAGGCTCGATATCCGGCGCGGTGATGTGGGGAACTCAGACCTCGGGTCAGGTTGCTGTCCAGACTGTTTCCGGCAGTTGGGTAACGATATCCGGGTCGTTCTCTGCCAATGTATCCGGAAACGTTATTTGGGGATATGGGACTTCGGGGCAACTGCCCGTGTATACCGTTTCGGGTTCGTGGGTAACAATCTCTGGTAGTTTGTCGGCTTCCACGGTTCTCTCCGGAGGTTCCATCTCCGGAGCCGTGATGTGGGGTATTAATACCTCTGGTCAGACAGCCCCGCAGACGTTATCCGGGTCGTTCGTTACGGTATCTGGAACCGTTTTGGTGCTTATGTCTGGCGGTTCTCAGTCCGGTGCGATATCGTGGGGTGCTGGTACCTCTGGACAAGTGTGGGTTCAGACAACATCGGGATCGTATGTGTCCGTGTCGGGTGCGGTTTCGGTTTCGGGAAACGTGGTCGGTATCTCAGTCTCCGGAGGTTCCATCTCCGGAGCGGTAATGTGGGGAACGCAGACTTCTGGTCAGGTTGCCATAATTTCTGTATCCGGATCATTCATTCAGTTCTCGGGAGAAATCGTATGGGGAACGGGCACTTCCGGGCAATCGTGGGTTCAGACAACATCGGGATCGTACGTATCAGTATCCGGCGCTGTTTCGGTTTATGGAAACGTTGTTGGTATTTCTATATCAGGGGGATCAATATCCGGAGCGATCATGTGGGGGTATGGAACGTCCGGTCAGGTTCAGGTTCAGACTGCATCAGGATCGTATGCGTCCGTATCGGGTGCAGTTTCCGTATCCGGAAATACCGTTGTAACCACGATCTCCGGGGGATCGATATCCGGTCAGGTATCATGGGGAACCGCGACCTCCGGGCAGTTCCAGTACCAGTTGCAGAACACATTCACGGTGATGAGCGGAATCACACTCGGAAGTGGAACGCTGACATCGGGTGGATATATGTCCGCATCACTTACAGTCGGAGCATTCCCATACTACCTCCGATATGTGATGTTTGTAACTTTATCTGGAACTATGGCGTCCGGGTCGTCGCTGCAGGTTAAGCACATCGTGGCGGGGGCTACCGTATCTGCAGTCGCAACACTCATATCGACAGCGTTCACGTCGTCGGTAGGAGCTGCAAATAGTTACGCATACGCGACAACTTCGGGAGTGTGGTTCATGCTCTTGTCAGGAGATATAATTCAGGCAACGACAATAAGTAACAATACCAGTGGCATGACTCAGATTTGCCGTATAGTATTGAGCCAATAAACTTCTCAATACATTTAAATACTTATAAAGAGTATTCATTTTTGTGGAAGCCGTGGTACGGTTTAACCACTTGATCGATCAGGAGGATACGAATGGTAGACATAACATCGTTACTACAGATTGTGGTAAGCATTCTTGTTTGGAGCGGCATCGCGTACGCGGTGAACTATAACCAGAACAAGAGTGTCAACTGGTTGATGCTTATCGCCTATGAAATTGTCGGAGTACTCGTGTACTTCACAGGCTTCACTGGCGGAGCTGCGCCGGACTTACCGACCTTCCTTACGCAAATGGCAGGACAGGTCGTCGTCATTGGATTCGTTGATTCAGTATTAGCTCAAATCTATGCTGCTTTGACGCAACAGTCAACACTAAAGTCGTTGATCTTCCCGTTAGACCCGCACTACACAGGTCACAACTTCGAGCCGACCTTCACGCTGCAGCTTAACGACGGAACAACTCGCACGTTCAACACGGATGCAACAGGAATTTGCTGCTCAATCAACGTCTCCGAGCAACTCGCTAACTCGGTAGATGTTAAACTGGCAAACCCGGCTCCGAAGACTGCAGGCTGGTCTCCGGGATTTACGGTAACACCGGCATTCATATATGGAGTGTCTCCGACAACGGTTGCCCTTGTCATCAAGGCAGGGTTCAACTCGGACAACACGCCGATTACGACATGCACGGTGAACCCGCAGGACGGATCTCCGGTTGACACGGTTACGCTTACGCTCGACCCGAAGACTCACACTCCAACGGGAATCTGGCAGCACACGTACACCGTGGCTCCGGAATAATCTCTCTTTTTTTAAACGCGGTTAAAATAGACCATTTTGTTGATGTCAACAAAATGGTATGGGTTAGAAGGTATCCGTAACCTTGTTAACGAAGACACTCGGATCGTCTTTCTGGTTTGTTCTTCGCATGAGGATACCGTTATATGTCGGGTCGCCCTTCTCGTAGATCCTGACTGTGTTTGTGTCGTAGTAGTCGAAGTAGTGGTGGTCGTTCTTCCATCCCGGGTGGCATCGGACGTACCCACTCTTTCCGACCTTTGCACGGGAGTTGACGCCCTCATTCGCCAAGATTACACGTACTGCGTCGTGTGCCAAGTCCCAATGTGGATGGTACTTCACGTCGATATCATAGAAGTCGTTCGGGTCTTGTACTGCGACAGTCTTGTTGTCAGGGCAGAAGTGCATGAACAGGCGTGCAAACCATTTCGGTTCATACGGGTTCTCGCGTACGAGGTATGCGATGTATGTTCCGAACGCCGCGTATGACTCAAGAGCCTGTGAGTTGCTTCCGCCCGGGAGGTGGAGACACGATGAACTGTCCCATCCCTGATTCGCGGATGCACGCAATATGTCCATTGGCTTGTTGCTGATGACAAGCTTATACTGGTCGGGACGTGTCTCACTCATCTTGTTCTCGTAGTCGAGGACTGCCTGCAGTTGCCCATAGAGAACGGGGTATTTTGCCTGCAGTTCCTTGAGGATTTTCTTCGGAGAGTCCTTGATGAAGTTGAGGAACCCGACCGTCTTGTTGAGTTTTTCCTTCACGAACTTCTGAGCGGCTTCATACTTTTCGCGTGTGGCGCGTGTGGGATCGCCGGGCTTCATTAGGTAGTAGTTCTGTGGGAACTCGATCTGGTACTCGAACTCCACCGCGTAATCGTATGACGGGATTCCCTTGAACTTTCCTTTCTCATTTTCGTTTTCGAGTTCATCCATGCTCGGGTGTCTCAGGTTCACGTACATTCTTCCGATGATATTGTCATCGCGCTTTCCGATTGGCTCGGGTTTCGTATTGTGGTTTATAGCGTAGTCGAGTCCTCCTTTCTGGACATCCTTCCACTTTTCCTTGTTCGGGATATACGGTGCTCCAACCTGTCTCGGGGTTGGTGTACCTACCGTGACTTCGTCGTCGTAATCCGATTCATCTTCATCGGGAGTGCCGTAGAACAGGAGATTGACCATCGAGTGATATCGGCGGAGCCTCTCCGGCCCCCACGCCTTCTCCGGGCTGTTGATATCGTAGATACCCGTGATTCCAAGCGGGTCTGGCTGCAGGGTAGAACCCTTTTCGATGTTGTCTACCCATCGTCGGACGAAGTGACCTGTGTTATACTGTCTATCCAAGCTCCCGAACGAATTCTTGTCGTAGTCCATTCGTGATTTCAGGGTCGGCTCCCACCCGCCCCGCTTCTTGAGGATTTTGGTCATTATATCCACGACCGGCTTGTCCATCTTTATCGTTGAGTGGACGTTCTTGAAACGCGGGTCTCCGATAGACTTGTAGTAGAAGTCCGCCATCTCACCACTGTTTGCGATTACATGCTTCTCGAAGAAACCTTCAAGTACCGAAGTTGTTTCGGGGTCTTTCTCGAAGTCTTTTACCCACTTTGCTGCCACTTCCGCCGCATCGCTGGTCTGCAGTGAGCACAGGACTGTGCAGTTGTCTATGATATTCTTGACTTCCTCTCCGTTGAGTGCGTATCTGGTAAGGAGTTCCACGGTCAGTGGTTTTCCGGTTCCTGATTTCGCATAGAATAACTTGCTCACGTCTGATGGCTTGTTCTGAGTCATTACGTCGAGCATGTGGTACATCTTCCAGAATCGGCTTTCTTTATCCCCGCTTACCAGTTTTCGCTTTGAAACAATATCGTTATATACGACGTAGTAGAGCAATTCCACAACCGAAGCAGAGTTTATGAATCCGCGCTCGTTTGCCGAGAACTTTTCATCCATCATATCAATGGCGGATTCGGTCATTGTCAACTCCGTGCCATTGATGACTTCGTTCGGTATGTCGTTCATCACCCCGAGAGCGGCGTTGTTGACAACAACCTTGTCACCGTCCTGAACAATCATCTTGTCACTGACGATCTTCTGCAGGCAGTTCATCGTAGTTCCGGCACTATCCGTGCAGTTGTCATCGTTGAGGAGTTTTATGAGCGCTTCCTTGCGGTTGGAATTCGCCATGATGACGTAAAGCGGGTGCATCTTATCTACAACGTGATCTAATACGGTGATTTCCCGCCCATTGACAATACATGATTCTGATACGAGTTTCTTGATGCTTGCCCCGGTAGTACCGAGCGAACCTCCAAACATCATCAGCTCGATATTCTTCCCTATCTTCGAGGATAGGCTTGAGAAGCACGCCGCTTTGTTAGTTGCAGAGTCGCACCCGTGTGAAACTACATCTATTCTTCTACAGAGGTTGTTTTCGTATCGTGGGGACTTGTCCATCATCTTGGCAACGGTGTCGATGTTGTCGTGGAGTGCACTGCTGTGGTTTAAGTACATGTCGCTTACACTCTTCGTGACTGCCAAATCGAAACAGTTTGTTGCCGTTCCGTCAGGGTTGGAACACTTTTCTCCCGAGAACGGGGAGTTCTCCGACTCGTCAGCGTGGAACTTCTCGATTACCGCCTTCACCGACATTGAACCGCCCGCGTTCAGGAGTTCATCCACGCAGGAGTTCCCCGGGGAACACCACGCATTTCCTTCCTTGTAGAGTCTCTCGTCAATGTGACCAGTGTTAACCAGTGTTGCAAGGAATTGGTCAGCTACTTTAGTTTGTCGGCTTTCGCGGATCAGGTAATCGTAACAGGTTACGTCAGCACCCTGATATTTGCATCTCTTTTCGTCGAGGAAGTTTTTCCCGACTGCATCGAGGTTGATATATCCAGCCGCATCCCGATCTACGAGAAGCTCAAAACAATTCTCCATTTCCTTCTTCGGCTTACTATCGTCCTTCGAGCGTGGTATACGGCAGTAATCATACGTATAATATTCGGGATGTTTCGCAAGTATCTCCACGATGGTATTGTATGCCTTGCGGCTCATTTTGGTGTATGTGGTGGTTCCTTTCTTCGGGCGTCCCCCCGCGTGGGTTCCGATTGGCCATGTCTTTGTCTTGAACGATCCGACCACTTCGATAAGATTCGGCACACAGTTGGTTTTTCCTCCGTCGTTATTTAGTCGGCAAAGCTCGGATGATGAGTCAAATTTCTCCATGCGGTCAAAGAATGTGACGTTGAGTGGGTATCCGTCTCCGTCCAGTCTTGCGGCTTCAAGAATCAACTCAAGGCACGATACCATTGCAGGTTTCTTACCGTATGTCGATCTTTCAAAGTAAAGTGGCTTTCCGTCTTCAATCGAATCGAAACACCCGTCTATGTACTCGGCACTGGTTAGGATTGCTTTCAGCTCGTCTCCGCTATTGAGAACAAGTTCATCCAGCATCTCCCTTTTACCCGGAGTGATCGGTGTCACAGGCTCAACAAAGCCATCCGTATCCTTTGGGGTCTTTTTTCTTGCAGCCACGCTATAACACCATCTAATCAGTGAAAGACTTTATCACGTGGAAGTATAAATATGTTATTGATGATCGAACGGAATAAGATACATTGCATGGACTGTATTCCGGGACTCTGGAAAATGGAGCCGAAATCCGTGGACATGATGGTAACTTCTCCGCCTTATAACATAGGTGTGAAATACTCGAAATACAACGACAGCATCCCAAACGGGCAATACCTCTATTTCATGCAACGGGTGGCGGATGCTGCGGAACGGGCGTTAAAAGACGACGGATCGTTCTACCTGAATGTTGGTGGAACCTTAACAGACCCGTGGATTCCGTTCCGGGTCGCGGAATCATTTTCGAAATATTTCCGCCTGCAGAATACTATTCACTGGATAAAGTCTATCTCTATCGGAGATGTGACATACGGGCACTACAAGCCGATTAACAGTGATCGGTTCCATCACGACAACCACGAGTTTATCTTTCACTTCACGAAGCGCGGGGACGCTAAGATTGATAAAGTGGGGAACGGGGTTCCGTATATGGATAAGACCAACGTAAAGCGGTGGGCAGGAAACGGGGGGAAAGACCGGCACGACCGGGGCAACGTGTGGTTCATCCCATACGAAACAGTTCGTTCTGCGAAGGCTCACCCGAGTTCATTCCCGGTGCAACTCCCCGAGATGTGTATAAAGGATGCGGGTGTGAAACCGGGCGGTCTTGTCGTAGACCCGTTCATGGGAATCGGATCAACTGCGGTAGCCTGTATCAATCTCGGGGTAGATTTTATCGGGTTCGAGATAGACCCCGCATACGTGGAGATTGCTAACATTCAGATTACAGAATCTCGTAAATCCTGACAGGTTTCGCGTATCTTACTTCCCGAACGTTGTTTGCGAGGGCAATTCGGTATACATTTTCAGGATCGACACGCTGCCACCTGATTTCACTTCCGTGGCATCCCTCACAAACCTCGAACATCGGGAGTTTTCCCTTTGTTGCGAGCATGTTGTGAAGGTACATTTCACCGCAATCCTCGCATTTGAATAAAACCATCTTATCGAGAATATATTGCGGGACAACGAGATCGTCGCTTCCGTGGTACGCGCGCAGGTCATTTCTCGCCGGGTGGGAATCTGCATGACCCATCCAGTAGAAATCGGGGTTATATTGTGACACGCAGTTGTAGAATGTCCTGTCATGATCTTTATGTTCTTTCGTCCCGAGTTCAATATCAACCACCGCGTGACAGAGTTCGTGTATGGCAAGCCCACGGAAGTAATCACTTCGCGTGTTATACATGTTAGCTTTTATAAGCTTGGCATCATACGCAATACCCACGTGCCGCATATTTTTGCTTGAATATGATTCTGCATCAACCATACCCGGGTTATTTGCCCCGGGATTCAGGTTTTCAAACCGTACTTCGAGATTTTCTACGTTTTTCGGAAGGAGTTCTGTCGCTATGTCGTGTGTCATGCTTGCGATATAGTCTTTTGCCTTCTGAAAATCGACTTGGCTTACCATTTAACTGTAACTTCATTTTTGTTATATATAAACTATTCCGTTAGTGTTTCGCATAAACCAGAATAACTTTATATATATGAAAAAAGAAATACACTCCTTTGGCTCAAGAGGAGCGTAGTTATGGCAATCGTAGACAAATATGGGTTAGTAAAAGATAACGAGTTGCTCGTTGTCTATTACCCTGCAACCAACAAAGCAATGGTTTTCAGGGTGATCTCACGCCAGAACAAGCAGTTCGAGGTGTGGGATTGGGGAACTCTCCCGACAAATGCGGGAACAGTTTACAACACGTACGATGGAACAACGAAGACCGTAGGGTTCAACGGGGAACTCCCGGCTCGTGCATACACAACTGGACTGTACTTCCCACAGCCGAACTGCTGGGATCCGACTGACCAGTGGTTCGTGCCGTTCACGTGGAACGACCGTGTTTACCACGTCCGCACGTATGTAGATCCCGGATTCGTCCGCGTCGGTCTGCAGATCCCAAAGGGTGTCAATCAGTCGCGTTTCCAGAAGGAACGTATCGTTGGTGGCGCAGATCAGGAAATCGGATTCGGGTATAACTTCGGGGAGATGGAGACAGTCCACATGCCCGAAATGCACTACGGATATGTGTTCGGAAACGACAGCAACGCACCGTTGAGAACTGGTGTAAAGTTCGTATACGGAGAATATGTCGTCAATATCCCGAGCAGCGCATCGCTTATCTTCGATGTCTTGTCCCGTTCATACCCGGCTCATTGGGTCGGAATGCCGGTCTCGACAACCGATGCACAGATCACTCAGGGTCTCAAGAAGACATGGGGATTCGACGGATTCACAGTTTACCCGAGCTTGCAGCGCTCAGATGCAATCAACGAGTACACAGCAATCCTCACAAGTCCTGATGTAACCGGATTGGGGGTGCTTGGATAATGACGCAGATGGTCTTTGAATTACAGGCAACAACCTGTTCAGCGTGGACATACACAACTCAGTCCAACGCGATCCCGGGTGCTAACACCTCGGGAGTAATGTGGCTCGGAAGCTCCCTGTGGAGCGGGTACATTGTATCTTCCGGCGGGTCTCAGAGTGCAAACTTCTTCACCATCCCGAAGGGGAACACGCTCAGAATCCAGCAGACGAAGATTTACGGAGGTGGAGTCCCGGCAACGGTAAACATCCTCAAGTCGAACGACTACGGCAGCAATTGGGGAATTATCGCCAGTGACAACTACAACGGGTACCTGAGCGGAAACCTGTACGAGTTCGTTATCAAGCACACCGGAAAGCCCCTTGAGGTCAAGAGCTTTGACGGGAACGTGATGATCCAGTTCGCGTACAACATGCCGTCAACAACAAGCGCATTCACCCTTGTTGCAGAGTATATATGTGAGATGTCGGAAAACGAGTGTGTTTCACACTTCTATCCACACTCATAAACACTTTTTTATAAACTTTTCTATCTTATCGGCATATTTTAATGCACGCGCGTAGATCCTTTTATATACATGGTACAGATTGAGAGGTGTTTATAGTGCCCGCAGCGTGGGAATTGGTAAATGTTGTTACCCCTATGGCTACTCCGGCACCGGGATCGGGGCCGGTTCCCGTAAGACCCGGATCTCTTGCGGTGATGGTACCGCACGGTGGAGAAGTAACGAGTGAATGGGCGTTGAAACTGCGCGATCTGGTGTTACCCGGTGGCACACAGATATTCATGTCTCGTGGTATGCCGATTGATGTAACCCGTGACACGATGGTAAAGTCTGCGCTGGATCAGGGATTCGAATGGATTTTCTTCCTCGACTCCGATGTGGTCATGCCGCGCGATGGGTTGGAGAAGTTGCTTTCTCATCGCCAGCCGTTGATGTGTGGAATGTACAAGGCGAAGAAACCGGGCGGATGGTTTTGGGCAGCGTGGATGCGAACTGTTATCGCGGAACCTAAAATAACCAGCACCCCTGACATAATTGCCGATAGGTTGAAAAACGATCCGAAACCGCCGGAAGCAGTACGGACACAACCGGCAGTGGCAGCACCGCTAGTCCCGGGGCCGGAGACTCCACCGGGTGCTAAAGAAGCGTTCTCCCCGATTCTCACATGGACGGGGCGGTTGATTACCGTCGATGTGATTGGAACCGGGTGTATGCTTGTTCATCGCGCCGTGTTTGAAGGGATTAGGAAAGCTTTCCCGAAACTTCCGTGGTTCTTTTGGGCAAAGGAAAGATCACCAGTTGTGCTCGACGCGATGGAACTACCAGACCCGCTTATGCGGGAAGTGTCGGAGGATTTCTTCTTCTGTCTTCTTGCGAAGAAAAGCGGATTTAATGTCGTTGTAGATACGGAAGTGCAGTGTGACCATCTGGCGTTGGTAAAGATTGCGCCAAACGAAGTAACATTACCGTCGGTGTAACATGAAACGAATTATAGGAAGACGAAATCTCGAACCGGAAGAGTATAAAGAACGTTTAAGTCGGGAAATACCTCCCATTGACATTGACAAACTCTTTATGGGAGCCGTTCCCACGTTGTTTAGATTTTCGTGGGCATCGAGTATGATCGACCAGCTTCTTGCAAGCGGGAACGTTATATATACAGCTCTGGATATCGGAGCGAACGACGGGCTGTTATGTGCGGTAATGGCAACGAAACGGTTAACCCCGGGAGATGACACAAGCTCTACAATACAAGTGGATGGAATCGAAACAAACGACATGGCGTATAGGGCATCAGAATATCTCGCTCAATCAATGCGCGCCCGTGGTTTTAAGATGAACATACATAAGGTTCTCTTTGAAAACTACGAGACGAAGAATAAGTACGATGCGATATTCGCTTTTGAGGTGCTTGAGCACACTCTTGATCCGTTATTCTGCATAGAGAAAATGTACGATCTGCTGGAAATAGGGGGATACCTTTTCATCACCGTACCAGAAGAATACGGTAGATTTGGGGTACAGGACAAAAACCCCTTCCATTACTGGACGGCTACCCTTCAATCCCTTGTTTCGGTATTGTTTTACGACGACCGCAAGTGGCATATTGTGTCGGTGACTGAATCCGATACCCTCATACACGTAATAGTACAGAAAAGAACACACATGGCATAGGAGACGATGATGAAGATTGGAATAGTTGTACCGCCACTGTTAAAAACCCCACCAAGCGGGTACGGTGGACTTGAACAGGTCGCATACGACCTGTGCTGCGCTCTTGCGGCGAAAGGAGAGGAAGTAACACTTATTGCGCCTGTTGGCAGTCACGCTGAGGGGTGCAAGGTGTTTGAGACCATACAATCACCGGAGAAGACAGACGTGAACTGGATTCAGCTTGAATACGATGCGTTCATGAAGTATCAGTCAATCCTGACGGAATTCGATATAATCCACGACCATTCGTGGTTTGCGTTCCCGTATCTGGTTCGATTCGATGAGAAGAATCGCGGTCTCAAGATATGTCACACGCATCACGGACATCTCGACTGGAACGTAAAGGCGACAAAACCAGAGATTCTCCCGGTAAATCTCATCGGGATTTCTTCATATATGTCGTCTGAATACAAGACACAGGGTTGGGAATCGAAATTCGTATACAACGGGATCAACCTACAGGCATATAAGGCTCCCTCGAACGTAAAACGGGAGAAACGGGCTGTCTTCGTTGGAAGGATTTCTCCGATAAAACAACCGGATCAGGCAATACGCGCATGTGTGGAAGCAGGAATCCCGATTGATGTTATCGGCGGATCATTTGTTGCACCAACAGAAAAGCCGTACATCGACGTTATCAGAAAACAGTGTGAAGAAAGCGGCGGACTTGCAACCCTCCATCTGGATTGCCCGCAGGAAGAAAAAGCAAAGATGGTGGCGGGCGCAATGGTGTCTCTCGTTCCTTCGGCATTTAAGGAACCGTTCGGACTTGTAGCAGTAGAAAGTCTGTCTGCAGGAACCCCCGTACTGGCATACGATGATGGGGCACTCAAGGAAATTATAAACTCTGACCGAATCGGTGCAATCTGCACTGGATATGATGACATGGCAGCGCGTGTCAAGGCAATGAAGATACCGAGTCAGGTTATACAGAAAGCCTGCAGAACCCGCGCGGGATATTTCAGCCGAGAGAAGATGGCTGATCGGTACATGAAAGTGTACAAGGAAGTTATCGAAGGAAAAGGCTGGTAAAAAAGTTATTTAGAGGCTGGTGGAGATGCCGGTGGTGCAGCATAGACTACGGTTGGGGTAGATCCCCCTCCTCTTTTCCTTCCGCCCATTAGTGCAACCAGTCCGATAACTGCAACCGCACCGATACCGATGTACATCAGGGTTGTGTTGTCAATCCCGAATGTGGTGTTCGACGGAGTTGTCGGAGTTGTCGTTCCGCCCGTTCCGGTTGGAGCAACATACCCGCACGTCGGGGAGTTTGATTCAACCTGAACCCATCCACCATTACTACAGACGTATAATGTTGTTCCACTGCACGTTGTCGCGTTCTCTGCGCACACTGCGGTGTTCGTTGTTGACGGGCATGTGGACGTAAACGCAAGAACGGATACACACTGGTTAAGTGATGAACACCATTCCGTTGCTGCGGACGGGGATACGGTCGGGTTGCATCCGTGGCTGTCAGGAGATCCCGGAGCTGTTATAGTTGTCGTAGCGTTTGATGTCGGGGCAACATATCCACACTGTGTCGATTTAGACTGAGCAAGTGTCCATACCCCGGTTGTGCATGTGTAGTAATCCACACCGTTACAATAGTATGACGCCACATTGCCGCTAATAGTACATGAAGGCGGCTGTGCCGGTGTAGCTATAACAGACGTTGTTGATCCTGTCGAAGTTGTTGTAGCTCCGGTTACCGGGGCGCAAGTGATTTCAGAACATCCACAATACGAACAGCATCCGTCAACTCCAACCCCTACGACAGTACAGGACTGTACGACCCACCCGGATGGCGGCACGTATGGGAAGGATTCCCCGGGACAGTATGCTTCCGCGTAACCAGTAACCGTTCCATTAGGAAGGTTATTCGTGACCACCGTTTTAAATCCGAAATCTCCTATCTGTGTCATCGCTTACCACCTTTCTTGTGGTAATCTTTATATGCAAGGTATCCCACGATAATCGCAGCGCACACCGAGAAGATAATGGGTATCCCGAGCGGGGACTGCACGAAATTTGTAACCGTTGTCCCTACGTCAGCGCTCTGTATCATGGGGCGAATGACGGGAACGGACGCGGCTGTATAAAGTATTGATTGGGAGGGAATTCCTTCCGGAGACATATATATATCTGTCATATTACGCTCCTAATACTATTCTTGTTGTTGACCACATTCCACTGCAGTTTCCGCTTGAGAGACCAGTTATGCTTGCTATAATCGAGTCCCCGGATAGAACGAATAGTGGCGTAGCGGGGAAGTACGTGATAGCTCCAAACGCGGATGTGAACCATGCCGATACGAGTGTCGAGCTGATTCCACCCTGAGCTCCTATGCGGAGAACCGAGCCTAACATACCAGATTGTGTTGCTGATGCTATTCCAGAGTAGAAGAACATCTCAACTGATTGGATCTTTGTGGGTGCAGATGCCGTTAGGAATGAAGATACTACCGATCCCCCACTGAGAAGGATACCGCTTGAGTTACCTGCGGTAATCTTTGCACTCGTCCAACCGAACTGCATTACGTTCGGGGCGAGCAGGATAGAGCTTCCAGATAAGGTCTGAACGGCGACTTGACCAGAGGTTTGCGTTCCCCACATCACCGATCCGGACATTGACACGTATGATCCGGACACTGTCTGAACTGGCATCTGCCCCGAAGTTCCGTATCCCCATACGATATTACCCGAAACTGTGGAAACAATTGCTCCCGAAAATCCCGGCTCTGGAATCCACGCGGATATTTGCCAGTCGTACGCGTAGTTGTGAACCACCACACCGGATAGTGTTAGTCCTCCCGATGTAATTGAAATAGATCCCCCGGAAATATACGTGAACACGGGTTGACCAGAGATGCTTGCAGTAATTGACGTTCCCGAAAGAGAGACGACTATAATTTCGCCCGAGTATGCCTGTTCGGGAATCCATGCAGACGTTGTGGTATCCCACACGTAATTCTGCATCTGCCCCGGGCGAATTTGATTCACAAACTCGATGGAATCAATTATGTGCTGCTCGGAAGCGGGTGATCCTGAGTTTGCTCCTACGTTTACCATGACGAAGACACCAGTATATTCACAATCGGTGTCTTACTTTATAAATATTACTGCTGATTTCGGCTTCTTAGTTCACGTACTATAATGGTAATTGAGCAGTCATTTTCGTACTCGTCCCACCACGCGCACATCATGGGTGCGTCCGTCAATGGTTTCCCATTATTACATTCCCTATTCCACACCGGACATAGACCGTATCCTTTCATGTTCATATATATTCGATCAAAGACTTTAAATACATTTACATTAGAATAGAGAAGTGTTATTGGTGACGCAGATATGTACGGTGAATATTACGGCAATAACAGCTTCATCAGGATGAAGGCAGTTCCATTGGATATCAACGATGTCCAGATTGCAATTGCAAACCCATCGATGGAAGCTGCAGAAAACGGGCTAAGTGGGTTCAAGCCCGATGGAACTTTTGATCCCGGTGCACCCGGAACGGCATTCGTGTCATTTGATCCGACAGGCGCGGGATGTGACCCAACCGATCAGTTCTGTACCCCGGGAGCTACAATCTCGTGGTATATAAACGGGGTTCTACAGGCAACAAACGACTGGACTGGATACGATGGCAGTCTCGGGGGATACATTGCCACGTTTGATTTCACCGCCCCGCAATCGGGGTCTATGATAATCACAGCGCAGAGCGCGAATACCGTCACTTTCACCGTGAACGTTTCTGCAACTGACACCACTGCGGGTAACTTCGACGTCACCGAGGTTTATTGCGCTAACCAACCTACTGCCCCAGCCGGAACCCCGTGCACTTGCAACCCGAATAACACCGGATTGCTCACAGTATACTTCCAAGTACAGCCAACTTCCGTAGGTAACGGGGTTGCATATTACAATGTAATCGTGGATGGAAACACAGTCCTTACCAATCAGGTCACTTCGACAACTGTTGGCGTCGGCAATCAGGACATCGACAGCGTGTCATTTACGTGCCCGGTTGGTGGTTCTACCATTGTCATTCAACCCGCGAATGGAGCGGCTGGATCAATAACCCTGTCAACGGGAGGCGTAACAACAACCAGCAGCTCTCCAATTGGAGGATGTTCCCCGTCGTGCACGGGTACAGGAAACTATTGTGACGAATCAACCGGAATGATATTCACGTGCAATGGCGGATGCGGTACGAATACCGGGCAGCCATGTAATGAGACAACAACAAGCAACACTCCGATCTCTGGATGCAGTCCGACATGTACTGAAAACTACTGTAATCAGACAACTGGTATATGGATGCAGTGTCTCAACGGGTGTGCATCTTCAACAGGGCAGCCGTGCTCGACAACCGGAGGCGGTGGAACGACAACCGGAGGCGGGACAACGACAACAGACCCGCTTAGCGGTCTTGTCAGCAGTTTCATGGCTTATTACAAGGCAAATCCGTACGTTGTGTACGGCGCAATCGGCGCGGTTGTCGTAGGATACCTTCTCATGGGAAGGAAAAGTAAGCAAGAGTACGTGGTGGCAGGATAATGCCTGATGGTGAGTACTATCTTAATTTCAAGTCTCGGCAGACAGATGGTGGAAGCTCTGCTTCGGGAGCTGTGATCGGAATATCATTTCTGATGGCTATTGCCGTTATGGTTTATGGCGGATATAAACTCAAGGCTTGGCAACAGTCACAAAAAGCGTATTACTCAGAAAAAGGTAGATTAAAAGCTCAATCAGAAAAATAATTTCAAAGTGCTCCGTGAGGGATTCGAACCCTCGTCGCGGGCTTGAAGGGCGAGCATGATTGTCCACTACACTAACGGAGCCCATACGCGCGGAAGGAGTTGCACCTTCGTTAATCCCTTATAAGGAGACCCTACTGCTGTTGTAGTACGCGCGCTCATTGTTTCCGGAGCACCGGGGGTTGGTAGTCCCCCGGGCGTAAGACCCTCCGGACTTGTGCATGTGTTGACCGGCCTAACCAGCACCACCTGCTTCTTTGTTAAGTGACTGCAGGAATTTCTTGCTATTTAGACGTGTTGCCCCATATTCACGGCCTCTGCCACTTATCCGCACGTCTGGCCCACCAGTTTCTTTTAACCTGTGAAACAGGAAGATCAGTGCAGAACATCCTAGCTGAGTAAGATTTCTGCACTATAAAATAGGGCGGGTTTATTATATATCGTTTTCGCTTAGTTCGGCTGTGTACACGATTTGCAGAGCGGGATGGTGTCTTTCTTGCCTATCAGATGCCTTCCACGATATCCCTGCGCATCGCGGTTGAAAGCCGTGATAATCGGCATCGAACCTTCTGACATATTCCCTATTGCAAGTTCGTGTTCCACGTCGAAACAGCACGCCCCGATCACACCGTCATTATACACTACCACGTTGACGAGAATTGCGTTGCAGGGATCGGTTCCGGGAGTTGTGCGCGGGAATCCTCCGATATGCTGGCTGTTGAACGATATCGGGTGCGATGACACGATATTGCCGTATTTCCCGAAACGGTTTAAAAGCGCGTGGTAATCTCCCCCGGTGACGAATCGCGGGTCATTCGTGCATCCCACGATTGTCCGAACATCGGGTCTGGCTTCGTGCAGACGCTTGATTGCCTTCTCTATCTTATCGAGGGTGCTGAATGGCAACCCCATGAGTTTCTCGTAGGTTTCCTTTGTTCCAGCATATCCACTGAAATTTACGTATTTCAGGTTCTCCATGTTTACAAGGTTCTCGATCTTCTCTTCGTCGAGAAGGCTCCCATTCGTGGAAAGTTCTATGCGCGCTTTCGGGGCATACTTCCTGAACAGGTCGCACTGGTCGAAAAGTTTTGGGTTCATGAGGGATTCCCCGTAGAAAAATGGCATGATCGCAACCGGATCTACCCATAGTGCGACTTCTTTCACTATTTTGTCAACCATCTCATCGGTCATGGGATATCGCTGCCGCTTAATCCCGTGGTAACTGCAGAACTTACATTTAGCGTTGCAGAACGGAAACAGATCAATGTTAATATTCGGGTATCTCGGTAATTCCATCATTTATAATCCTCGGATGCGCCGAGCGGGACGTGCGCCCGCTTCTCCACGTTGGCAACGTGGTATTCTACTGTATGAACCACCAGCGCTCAATATGAAATTAGCCGTAAGTGTTATATACTTTTCTCACATTACTCATTCTTATGGTTCACACGGCTGATAGCACGGATTTACTTATATGCACATTCGGGTTAATGTGCGTCACTGGATTGGTGGGATGGGTGACAATAAACCAGATAAACAAAAACTGTTCCTGTAATACTGGTGCGACCGCATCGGCGATTTACGGTCTTAATGTCCCGCGCCAAAACCAATGGTTGTTCTAATCCCGAAGTGATCAGTAACACTTAAATACTTTTCTCACATTACTCATTCCTATGGCAAACGGAAAATATGTTGCAGGTGGAGTTATCGGAGCCGTAGCCCTGTGGGCTATCGGAGCTGCTGTCGCAGGATTCATTGCAGGGTACGCCGTTACAAAGGGTGTACAGTTTGCAGGTGGAGTTCCGCTCACAAGTACTAGTGCAAGCGCAATGAGAGTGGGAGACGCAATCAACCCACGATTCCGACACTATGCTGTTCCCGGTGGGTACGGCATGGGAAGTCACCCGAACCTCCTGTAAAACCATATAACAGGTGATTATCATGGCTACGAAGGAAGACACTATGTTATTCATAGGAGTAGCTGCGGCGACGACAATAGCCGTGATAATCGCAAACTATTTTATCATAAGATCGCTGCCGTTGTGCAACAATAGTGTTAGTTCGACACCAACGGTTCAGACCTCGGCGAAAATGGTATCATATACAGATCCCGGGTATGTCCAGCATGTGCGATCTGATCCGAAACACCCCGTTTCTTATATAGAGGCACATCCGTCCTCACTCTAAACTTTTTAAAACAGTAGTGCGCCCACACGGAATTGCACCGTGATTATCATCTGCGTTTGTATTCACCGCGACCTTTGTTACGGTTTTTACCCCGATATGTGTCTGTTATGGAATGACAGTTAGGACAAAGTAGTTCTAAATTATTCTCTTCGTTATTTCTATAATTTCCGTCTTTGTGATGAGATTCGAGTGGGATCGGAGTACCCTTCCATTCAGTCAAACCGCACGATTCACATTTGTACCCGCGTGTTAGAATTAAGTACCGTCTCACATGGCTTCTAACTATCGGCAGCCCGAGTTCGCGTGATCGATTCATGCGGTATATTGCATCACATTTACCGTATGGTTTGCAAAAAATATTCCCACGTGAAGGGGTTTCCTTACCACAAACGGGGCAATATCGGGGTTTTCGTTTTTTACTCCGTACTCCCTGTAGTTTGCGTATGTTATGGTTATATAACGAGGCGCATCTGGTATTGCAAAATTTATTCGTAGTATGATGTTCGTACGGTAACGGACTGTGGCATTGAAGACATAGTTTCGGGTTTAAGTTATACTGGCGTATGCGTTCCAGTCTATTCTCGATGTTTTTTATTCTCGCTTTCGTTGTATCTTTATTTCTCATAATAGGCGGGGAGAGGTTTGAACTCTCAACCTACGCTGTATCAGAACGTTGCGCTACCAAATTGCGCCACCCGCCTGAATACACCCGGACGGTACTGCCCCGTCGTATTCTCCGTGTCAGGGAGATATGCTCCTTTTGCATCACAGGTGTGCAGAGCCGGATGAGGGATTCGAACCCCCTACCTCCGCATTACAGGTGCGGTGCGGCTCCAATGCCGCCTATCCGGCTTATGCGTCTACGCGGAATTGCACCGCGACAACCCGGATCTTCACTCCGGTGGACTCCTGTTATCCTACAGACGCGCATAATAATGTTGAGCGGCGGGGTTTAAAAAGGTTACTGAGGATTATATACCCCGGTGAATATCCCGTCCTTTACCTCAATGTCGATGAAGAACAACTCGTTGCAGTTCTTACAGTAGTCGTACACGGAATATACGCCGTCGGGTATCTTTCCGATGATTTTATCGGAATCGGTGAACCTTCCGCATAGTTGCCAGAACGGATCGTCGTAGATTTGATCCGCGCGCAGGTGTATTTGCCTCCATGTGATTTCTTTCCGCTTTTCTTCTTCGTTCGTTTCGCGCCACGCATGATATACTGCGGGTTTTCCTTCCCGGAAATATCCCATCAGGCATTCGAAATCCTTCGTCTGGAATTCCTTGTGCGCGCCCGTATAGCAGTTCGTACACTGTACCGGAACCTTGAGAGCAAAAGTGTCATACATTCCCATGTTATCTACCTCTGTTGGACGGGGGCGGCGCGAGTCGAACGCGCAACCGCAGGATTAAGAGTCCAGCGCTCTACCGATTGGAGCTACGCCCCCAATGCAGCCAGAGGGACTTGCACCCTCGCCGGGAGATTGAGGGTCTCCCATCATTACTGCTAGACTATGGCTGCAGACGCCAGCGACGAGACTTGCACTCGTACTGCAGGGTTCGAAGCCCTGTGTTCTATCTATTTATACTACGCTGGCTTTCGTTATACATTAATGTTTGACCCTTGATTATTTAAACGTTTTCTCCATATACGTCTCCGTTCCGATCCATTTCCTTTGTTTTTCGAGCCGTAGTTATCAGTCTGAGCGTGACAATTCTTACATAAGAGTTCAAGATTTTCGTCGTTATTATTTAGGTAATCTCCGTCTTTATGATGACTGTCCAATGGTATCGGAAGATTATTCCATGTAGTTAACTTACATTTCTCGCATGTGTGTCCGCGCGTGGTGATTAGATACTTTCGTACTGCTGAATGGGATATTGGTAATCTATTTAAAATTCTATACTTAAAATCTCGTACTCGTTGACATTTCCCACAGATGGGTTCGTGTCGGTACTGTTTTATTACGCATCCACAGTCATTACATGTTCGCGGATCTTTATGTTGATGTCTTCTTGCGTTATTATACAAAGCTGCACAGGTGTGAGAGCAGAAGTCATTTCGTCGATCTTCGTATGGTATCAGTGCGGAACATCTTTTACAGAATTTGGGTGATTGGTTGTATTTAGTAAGGCTTTTCGCGTGCTTTCCCTGCCCTCCAAGTTTTGCAATTTTCCTCATATATTCTGCATCAAATATACGCATACATACGTTTTGAACTTACGAGGATAAATGCTTTCGGGAAAATAGGTTTCGTTACCCTACGTTCCGATGGACGTGGAGGGATTCGCACCCTCAGCCTCGGAGTTGCAGGCTCCGCGTGATAACTATTTTCACCACTACGCCCGATGCGATACTATATATTTCTTCCCATGACATATTAAACTTTCTCATCATCCAGTGAACACCGTTATGACACTGCTTACATAAACGGACAAATTTTTCAGGTTCCCGTTTTACGCATTTTATAGACGATTCGTTTGTCGAGTGTCTGGTTCCATCTTTACGATGACTAACGAGATTCTTTGTATCGTGGCATAAAAAACAGTCGGAACCGAGAAGTGTGTCTATAGTTTTCCGGACGTGAAGTTTCCGGTTTTCGGCGCACGTTTTCTTTACAGTAGATGTTCTTTCGTGGCGTTCTTCTTCTGGAAGAAACTTATAGTTAACACTCCGTGTAAGACATCCGACTTTCTTTCTATATCGGTTTCTGTGCCATGTTCTGTTCTTATCTTGATCTTTATATGGCATTAAGCGGACGCACGGGGAGTCGCACCCCGTTCCACCGAGTGACAGTCGGCGATAATAACTGTTATACGATACGTCCTCAGGGCAGTCGGCGGGGTTTGCACCCGTCTCCTCCGGATTCACAGTCCGGTATGCGGGCTGATTACACTACGACCGCCCCAGTACTCCCGAACGGATTCGAACCGATGTTCTCGGCTTCAGAGGCCGAAGTGATTGACCACTACACTACGGGAGTGCATAGCGCAGGACGGAGTTGCACCGTCTATCTGTGGTTATGAGCCACACGTGATTCTGTTTCACCACCGCGCTGCTGATAACAAGGTATGTCGTTTATGTATAAAAATGTTTACTATCGCACTATTCTAATCGAAAACAAGTATATAAACCCGAAGGTTGTATAAATATACTTAATGACGGAAGTAAAGGAGATACCAGTAGTAACAAAGCATCTCCCCGATCTGGAAAAGGTGTATATATATCCGTTATGTGATATACACCTCGGAGATGCAGACTCGTTTGACGAAAAGAAGTTCAGGGGATACCTGAAAATCATCGCCGAAGTACCCGAAGCATATTGCATTTTTAACGGCGATCTTATCAACTGCGGTCTCCCCGGAGGCGTGGGAGCAGAGGATTTCTGGAAGCAAGACCCTCTCACCCCGCAGGAACAGAACGACTGTCTCGTGAACATTGTGGAGAAGTACGACATAACCGATAAGATCGTCGCCGTTGTCGGAGGGTCGAATCACCCGGGGCGCGCGATGAAGGCAATCGGTCACAACTACGATCTGCAGTTCGCAAAGGACTTGGGGATCGAAGACAGATATGTGGAACCCGCAGGGATGATCTTCCTCGGTGTGGGCAAACGGAAGAAGAACACACCGGATTACCATAAGGGAACATCGGTCTGGTACTCGATCTTCGTAACCCACGGGTGGGCAGGCGGGAGACTGGCAGGATCGAGTGTGAATGCAACGCGCGAACTCGGTGCGATCTACGGTGCAGACTGTGTTATCACTTCACACAGACACCTTGACGGTGGGTCGAAAGACGAGTTCTACTTCCCCGACTATCACAACAAGAGCGTGTCGAAGATCAAGCGCATGTATGTGAGCGCGGGAACATTCATGAAATACGCGCCGTATGCGATTAAGAAGGGAATGAGACCGAACGGTACGGGCACTCCGCGTATCCGGTTCGATGGAAACAAGAAGGATGTGCACGTAAGTATCTAAAACCTTTTTAGAAAAGATTATAAGATATTACGGTTTCTGTTTCCGCCCGGAACGATCACAGCGCGCTGGTGGTGTGCCATTGCTGATGCACTTGCCGGCATCGGGATTATACCGTTAGCAAGAAGGAAGTATGCTAATACTCCTCCGACTGCGAGCGATCCTACGCCTACAAGAGCCATCTTAGTGCTTGGATTCATATACATACAAACTTCTTATTGGGGAAGCATTATATATAATACTTTCCCCGAGCGCTTTTAACCTTCCTTCCAGAATCTATCTTTCCACTTTCGTATCCGTTCATCGTATGTGTATCGTTTTCCCCCGGAATCAAAACGAACCGTCGGAAACTTATTACTTGTTGTCCTGATACGAATGTTGTGGATTCCGTGATTTTCGAGAACAGTCCGTATTTCTTCGGCTTCTTTCTTCGAGGGTATGTCTGTCATCACGAGATAACCAAACCCGGGGTTTTCCCACACCTTTCCTTTCTTATCAGTGATAGTCCCGTGATGCCCCGCGCACGACTCCTCGGTGTAAAGTCCCCGCTTATTTAATTCCATTACAGCAGGCAGTATTTCCGAGTCGATATCCTTTATAATATATTCGGGTATTTCTCGTGGTTTTCTGTGAACCATTACCCTCGCCACACCCAATTAGCGTCGTATCCGGCTTTCATGGATTCATTGTAGAACTGACCCGGAATCGGCTGTGGAGGCGTGTTGTCTTTGATGAGGCGGTCATACCAGAGCCACATCCCAACTCCCGACAGGGCTGTGGTGGCGGCTGCGGCATATCCCTTTTTCTTGTAATACAGGGCTATTCCTGCAGACATCAGCAGAATGATGCCAAGACCCCAATTCATGCCTTTGTACGCGATTGCGGGGTTGTTTACTGCAAACTGGACTGTACCGACGGGGCTTGTATTAAGTGCAGACCATATACCAAAAGACGAGGATATGCCGAGAAGTGCGAGACCTATATCCTGCTTCCCATTGCCATTCGTCGGAGCGACCATACAACGTGTATTTTGGCAGTGAACTATATAAGTCTTTCTTAGTATTGGTGGATTATCCCGAGACGCCGTTCGATTTCTCTCTCGAACACGTACCTGTCTTGAATCAAATCGCGGAGTGTTGTAATATCGTTCCGCATACTGTCCATCAAGGCGTCAAACTCTTCCGGTTCCATAGATTTCCACCCACGGAACGTGAAGTATTTTCGTGTAATCCGGTTTGCAGCTTGCTCGGCTTGCTGGAACATATCTTCGAGTTTTCCGTACTCTTCTGCGGTTATAGCCCCCGAAGTTTCATAGAATCTGGCAGCGATGCGCATTTCGGTAAACCCGTTTATAACTATCTGACCCTGCCGTTCTATACGACGGAGAATGATTTCGAGTTCGGTTAATTTCTCCTTGTTTGAATCATACGGCTCGAATTTTTTGGTTTCCGGGTTCCACGTGTGGCTAATGTGGGGTTGTACTTCGTCGAAATCGTTGTGTTTCCTGCACGATATGATATTGTAGGTATCGTTAGATAGTATCGAGAAGGGGGTCATTATATCGTGATACCAGTTATCAGATGGGGATGACTCGTGAACCATAATAACGTCTCGCAATAATTATATGCAATACACTCATATATATAACCAATGGCAGCTAAACCCCGTACCTTTGTCATAGGAGACATCCACGGGCGCGCGAATGCGCTGCACGAAGTATTAGCCCTTGCGAACTTCCGTGATAAAACTGACCGCCTCATCACACTCGGGGATATCGTTGACGGCGGGGAGAATACGCGCGAGGTTCTCGACCGTCTTGTAAAAATAAAACACCGAATTGACATCACCGGGAATCACGACCTGTGGGCACTTCCGTGGTTTGCATTCTCGGAGAATCCCGATAATGTGGGGAAGAAACCCCCGGAGCCGCCGTTGTGGTTCAATCAGGGCGGGTTCTGGACAGCGCGGTCTTACGATTTCAACCCGTGGAATGTCCCGCAATCACATATAGACCTTCTGCGCGGTCAGATTCCGTATTACGTTGACAGTAAGAACCGCCTATTCGTACACGGGGGGTTCAACCCGAAAGTCCCGATAGAGAACCAGAGTGTTGAGACCCTCACGTGGGATCGTTCCCTGATAAAGTATGCGAAGAACCACCCCATCCCGGGGTATAATCTCGTGTTCATAGGTCATACGACCACGCAGTTGTTCTTGGGGCGACTTCTCGGGCACGGATCGGAGCCGCTTAAGTACCACAACCTGATAATGATGGATTGTGGCGCGGGGTGGAATGGGAACCTGTGCCTGATGAATGTGGATAACACCGACGAGTACTACCTGAGTGGCATTCAGGAACCTTCGGGGATGGACGATCAAACAGAGGAATTTAGTTGGAGATAACTTTATATAATATAAGATTGAGTTATTGATATGGCAGAAAGGAAAGACATCAAAGAGGTGTGGTTGGCATTTTATAGAATACGCCACAAGATGGTTGATGTGGGAAATCTTACACATGGTCTTACTTCTAAACTATTAGATAAACCCGGAGAGTTTTCGCGCGAGGATTTACAGAAAGCTCAAGAACTGTTTGACTCCGCGCGTGTATTTATAGAATTTATAGAAGAATCTGCGTCAGACACAAGACGGGAATTATACAGGATGCGCGAAGCCGTTGATAAAATAAAACGGGAACGGGGCTGATTAGTATGCCACGAATGCACGATGAGATCCGGGAAGAACTGATCGGGTCAACAGTAGCGGTACTCGATATGGATCCGGATGATTATTTCAGGGGATTCTTCGTTCAGAATACAAAGAACGGGAAGAAGTACCGTATCTTTATCGACGACGTTCACGATATGATCGCCGCAGTGTACGTCACCCCGTTTTACGGCAGTGGAAAAGAACTTAAATATGAGACCATTATCGGAACTCAGATCGATGCCATAAGATTTGACCCCGAACAGTACTTCATACGCGAGTTTGTTCTTACAAAGGGCGGTAAAAGATATAGTTTATATATAAGCGACGTTCACGACCGTATTGCAGGCGTGGCGGATGATATGCGCTGTGCGGGTGTTGCGGGTCTGGTTTCAGGTCGTAATAGACCCATTCTCCCTTTTTAAACCCGCGTATCATTTCGTTGGGAACCGAATACGTTCCCGTTGCGTTTCCTTCTTCGCTGCGGATTTTAACGCGCTTATATCCGTCTCCATACCATCCTTTGTCAGCATATATCGACTCTATACGTCCTGTTTCAGTGTCCATAACAAATCACCTATCGGTATAAGTCCTTTTTGAACTTAGCCCTGTCACGCCCGAGAAGATATTTCTCCTCGATTCCGCCACTGTTCTCTACAATCGCAATATCTTTCTCTGACCGCGCGGTCGTAATAGACTTGCGCATTGGGGCGACAATGTGAGCGATGTTATATTGCCCTAACCATTGGATAATGAGCTCTGCAGGGACGCCAAACGCGGTCGCCATGTGTTTTAGATTGTGTTTAAGCGTTTCATACTCATATTCTATGGAATCGCGGGTGGGAGCGATGTGATATTTGAAGATAAAGTCCGGGTTCATTTTGTAAACCTTGCGGATAAGGGCTTTCTCGCAGATTGCATAGACGCGCACGTACCTGTCCCACGTTGTGTCTCCGTTGGCAATCAGGCGCATGACGTTATTTGCGTGTCCTTCGATGGATTTATTGAGGGAACGCTGACCCTCGAACATGTTGGCTTCCATCGTGTTGTAAATCGTCTGGTCTGACTTTGCAATTTCTCGGCTGATTTCCACCGGGGTGCGGCACTTCATAAGATCAAGGCGGATTTTCTCAACGTCATCCGGGGATACATGCCATCTCTCCCTGTGCTCTCGCGGTGGGGCGGTTGTGATCAACGTTGTTGGCTTAATGATACGTCTGCGCGATTCTGCGATCTTTCGCGGGGCTTTATCTTTACTGCCCTTTGGTCTGCCTCGTCCTCGTTTTACTTGTAACATTTCTTCCATAGTTAGTTCCTCTTCTTCTGGCTCAAGTTGTAACCATTGTTCCTCGCTTACCGGGTGAGGTGTCGGTAGTGCTGTGACCGGATCCCCTTCTCCGGGGTAGTTGTTCAAGTGGTATTTCAGGATGATGTCCCGTATAACGTCCGGGATATAAACTCCCTCGAATACACTCGGGTCACTGGTTCCGTATTCTTCGATCTTGGAGATGTAGAAATACTCAAACCATCGCTGCATTTCATACATTGCCATTAATCGGAGTGCTTCAAGACCTTCTTCTTCGTCTCGATCCCATGCAAGATCGTCCAGTACTTGTTTGGGGTCTTGGTCAATAAGGTTTCCTCTGCCGCTATGAATAAACCTCATCCATCCGTTGATTGTGAAATACTCGCCCTGATCGAGTGTCAGATAAAAGATGTCCTCATACTCACGACGTTCGGGCGGAAGGGGTACACTTCTCATCGAGTATTTACTATATATGATGTTTTTCGCGGCTTCCGGTATATTCACAAATGTCCGCGTATTCATAAGGTGAGCGTGTGCCATATACTACCATCTCTCCACACAAAACTATTTAAACTTTTCATTCAGAGATTATGGTATGCCCGATAATATCCGCGTCTTTATGGTTGGCGGGGCAATCCGTGACAAGATTCTCGGGGTCGAATCGAAAGATATTGACTTCTCCGTAGAAGCCCCGAGTTACGAGGCGATGCGCGAGTTCGTACTGGAACATGGGCGGATATTTCTTGAAACCCCACAATTCTTTACGATCCGCGCGCACATCACCAACATGGCAGGATGGTCGGGAGATGCGGATTTCGTTCTCTGCCGAAAGGAAGGCGAATACGCAGACGGTCGCCATCCAGATCGCGTGGAAATGGGAACGATCTACGACGACCTCGCGCGCCGGGATTTCACCATGAACGCCATCGCATTGCAGGTTTACCCCGAGTTGGGTGATGGATACTACGATCCGTTCAACGGAGTGAGAGACTTGAAGGCGGGAGTTATACGGTGCGTTGGCAATCCATACGACAGGTTCTACGAAGATGCCTTGCGCATGGCGCGCGCGGTTCGGTTCTCGGTTACAAAAGACATGCGGCTCCACCCTTCGATCAAGAAGATTCTCAAGGATTACGAGTTCCTCGGGTACTTGCAGGATAAGATTTCTATGGACAGGAAGCGCGACGAGTTGATGCGTATGTTCAAATATGATACTCTCGCCTCAATGGAGATTTTATCCGAGTATCCCGCATTTGCGCTGTCGATGTTCGGCGATGACAGGATATGGCTGAAACCGACCACGGAGCAGCGATAACTATATAAAGGTGTCACTGGTAGGTCTTACTATGACTGATTCGATAGATCCGGCGGGAATTGTAGTGATTGTGTTCGCGGTAGGACTTGCCGCCTACTTAGGATACATAACGTATACTGATAACAAGAGATACGAAGGGAATATGTTCGCTCAGCAGGCAGACTGGCAGGTTGGTCAGGGTCTCGCGGGGCGCGGATCGAAGGGGATTACCTTCCAAGCGACCATCCGCGACAGGTAATTATCACTCGTTAGTGATAACTATATATACCTATCAGTGATAACTAGTTATATGTTAAATTACGGAGGGTTCACCCCGGTCTCAACCGTTGATTGGAGAGGACGATCCGTCTGCGTTCTTTTCTTCCGTGGATGCCCTGTTCACTGTGATTACTGCCACAATGAGACAATCCGTACCGGGAACGACTACCGCAATCTCGATGAGATTATCGAGAAGATCGATACATCAAAGATGGTAGTGAGTGGTGTCGTATTTTCCGGGGGAGAACCTACGTGCCAACCGGAATCTCTCATTACACTCGCGCGCGCGGCTAAAATCATGGGGCTGCAGACCGGGATTCACACGAATGGAATCAATCCCGATGTAATTGCCGAACTTATAGACCGCCGCCTGATAGACCGAGTGGCTCTCGATATCAAGACTCAGTGGTCACGATACAACATCCGCCTCGGGGCAGACTGTGTGGACAAAGTGAAGAAGTCGCTTTCACATTGCAAGAGTGCAAACCGCGCGGGGTTGCTCAAGGAGTTTCAGGTTGTGATAACGGTCTTTAGGGGATTTGAAACGGAAGTGCCAAGAATCGCGTCAGAAGTTGGTGATTCCGCGATAGTTCTCCAACAAGGCGTAGCTAAAGGTCTGCGAACCATCTCCGAAGACGAGTTCAAAGATATCGCGGATAAGCTTGATCGTCCTGTGTGGATTAGAACACGGGAAGGTGGAGAAATCGCGTACCAGAAGGAAAATGTAAAGCAAACATAACATTTATATTCATGGAAAGCATACATATCTTTTATGTCATATAAAAGCGTTGGAGCAATAATCCTCGCGCTTGCCGCACTGGTACTGGTTATTGGCGCTGTATTCGTGGGGGGATGTATCACCATTAACACACATCCAACTGCACCAGTGGCAGCAGTCACACCAGAGCCGACTCCGGTACCCGCGCCTACACCCGCACCATCACCAGTTGTTGTGCCAGTGGTCGTAACGCAACAGACGATAACTTTTACTGTTCTTTCAACTACAACCGCTACGGGACACTATCAGGTTCTCACTACAACCGATGAGATATTGTTCTGCAACGATTACGCGACATGGAACTTTATCGTGCCGCAGAACACGTACACAGCGACCGTAACTCCGAACGGGGACGGGACATTCACCATCAACTCGGTAGTTCTTGTGTACAATGCTTACGCGATTAACTACGCCCCGGTTGTATACGATTACCCGGTTTACTACCACTATGGAACTGATTACTACCAATATGACGGGCGCGTCGTGGATCGTGTCAGCTACAAGGAAGTAGTCGGGCATCGCGTTATTGAGGGAGCACCCCCGCACCCGTACGTTCGCGGTGTAACAATCACCGCCCATCACTAACTTTTTTAACGCCACCGCAAGGACTCGAACCTTGAACCACCGAGTTAACAGCCCGGAGCACTACCAATTATGCTACAGTGGCATATAGGCGCGGTGGGATTTGAACCCACATTCACTAAGACCGTGTTTGAGACGGCTCCCTAACCGAATTCAGGAACACGCGCCTTCTTCTCTCGTTGTACATTATATATTTCACATATTCGATTACCATCCCATACGTATGGGATATTTCGCTTACGGTTGAACGCGCGTACAAAATCAACATCATCCGCGATTCGTATAATATCCAATTCATTCAATGGTATGTGATACTTTCCACCCCATTGTGTTACCCCACGAAAGTTTCTCATTCTTTCTACTATTGGCTTCTTTATAACCACATACGGGCATATAAGATCACACAGGGATCTTACATGAGTTGATCCGCGCACTCGTACTTCTGCAAGATGATTATGGATTCGTTTTTCATATTTGATGTGATTGAGTGTAAAGATTCTTTCAATTACAGGCTCCCAATTTCCCGGGGTCATTCCAACTGTAAACATCGGACTCACCGACACCGTTCTTTCGCGTTTTCTTATTTGGAACATGAAACATCCTTCTCCATCTATCAATCCAGATAACCACCGTATCATATCATTATATCGGTGTTGTAGGTATATATACACATCGCTTATAGGTACGACCGGATTCGAACCGGTGAAAGCACTAAGCACGGGGTTCTAAGCCCCGCAGATTTGACCACTCTCCCACGTACCTTCTTTCTTTCAACTATCTGGCTTTTCCAGATAGTTCATGCGTCCGGCAGGACTTGAACCTGCAGTGTTGCCTTGTGCATGGTTTTAAGCCATGTGCGTTCAACCGTTTCGCCACGGACGCGCAGTGAGTGGAGTCGGATTTGAACCGACAGTGTTTCCTTGTGCCAGAATCTCATTCTGGTGGAGTCAACCGAGTTGTCCCATCCACTCAGACGATAGCGGGAGGAATTGAACCTCCAACCCTGCAAGGGGCGACAGTTTTCAGGACTGTTCGACGCACCACACTGTCCACGCTACCACTTGATTACCCGGGCGAGGCGGTATAGGGGTGTTACCCCGCGACCTTTAGGAGAATCGCCCTACCCCACCCGGGGAAAGCACGCATCAGGAGTCGAACCTGATTCTTCGGGTCTGCAGCCCGACGCATAACCATCCTGCCCTGCGTGCAAGCGACTCGGACTGGATTCGAACCAGCGTCACATCAACGACGTGAACATGTTTAGCAAACATGCGGGTTAAGCCACTCCCCCACCGAGCCAAGAGATTTTATTGCCAATACATCCGATTTACAGACTAAGCAAACCGGAGCGACACGACAGACTATTCAGTAATGAGACGATTGAAGAAACGTTTGTTCTCTCATAACTTACTGTCATACTAAAGTGTTGGGCGCGGAAGTATTTAAATATTTTGTCAGGGTATTTCTTATCATGGCAGGAAGTCCGAAAAAGGATATACAGAGGGTTTCCGAGATTGTCACCGATGCTGAGAATGCGTTGGCATCATTACTCCGCAAGACCCCGAATGTGAAGAACAGGTTCGTGAACTCGTGTGATGAGTTCGCCGAGAGCATACGGCATGGCACTCAATTCATAAAAACAGGAACCCGTTTCAGAGGATCACGCAACAAGTACATACGCCAGATCAAAAACGAGCTTAAATCACCCGACATCGAGATCGACGTGGTAGAGTTTCTGTCCACGATATATGATATAAAAGGTTCTATCGAGAGAATTAACGATATGCTCGCTACACTCGGCGATGATATGAGTGAAATCCGCCAACTCTATAACCAGAGATGCCGCCCACAACTGGAAGAACTGCTCAGGGAACTCGAAGAAAATAGTTAATTATAGAATTCCTTTTTCCGCGCGTGCACCTTCGAGAACCTTCTTCCACCGCAAACCTCACATTCGTCGGGTTTGGGGCCGATGTCCGGGGTTTCGGTTCCACAAGCGACACATTTCCAGTTGGTGTAAGGCTTCTTCCATTCCATTGTCTGAAACCTGCCGTGTTCATTCATGACGACTGCGATAGTCCCCGAGTGTTTATGTCCCACAAGAAACGGGCGGGATGGGATGGTGAAAACAAGGCTTACAAACGGGTAATCACGATATCGCATGAGTTCCGCCACACCCGCCTTCTGTACAAACTCCTTTTCCGTCAACTCCCTGTCCATTGTTTTAGGAGTCCAGAGATAAGCACCTTTTATGAATAATTTATTAACCATAGATAAACCTCTTTAGGGAAACATATAAATCTTTTGACTTCAAGTATCAATCATGGTAGATACATCGGGGATCACGTGGAAAGGCGACGAGCCGGTACTTTACAAAGAGCTCGTAA